>FWWM01000381.1_pt1 | contig 143138 bp, 116 predicted proteins | sample 2228351 | NCBI WGS metagenome assembly FWWM01 (sample SAMEA103939774, study PRJEB20133) | metagenome
CCGGGCGGTGGGGGACCGGGGGTTTGTGGAGGCGTGCGCGCTGCGGGACCGGCCGCGATCCCGGTGGGAGGTGGCGGAACTGGGCTTGCGGGGTTTGTGGTCGCTGCGGCCCCCGACCCGGCGGCGCGGTTCGGCCAGGGCACCGGCGGCAGCCTGACAGGCGCGCCGCTCCGCACGAGGTCCAGGACGCCCCAGCCCGCGCTCATGGTACCGTACCAAGGGTTCACCCACGGCAACCCCGGAAGAGCCGGATTGGGAAAGCGAAGGGCGAGGTCACCCATTACGGGCATTCCGTCATCCCAGGCCAGGGATCCGCGCTGGCACTACCTGTCTCCCCCGCGGAAACCCTGAGACGGTCAGCCGGGACGCCAAGGTTCCAGCAATCGTCGCACAGGTAGCGCCGGTAGCAGACCTGTTTATGGCAATCCACCGGCCCTGTGAGGGCGAAGAGCAACCGGGCAAGATGTTCGTGGACCCTGCCCTTGAGGAGTACCAGATCTCCTGGCTGAAGGCGGGCCTTCAACCATTTCGCCGCATCTTCCCAGGCAGATCCCCACCAGACACAAGCGGACGGCAGGCCGGCGCCGAGCGCGCCCTTGGCAGCGTAATGGCCGTTGGGGGAAACGAACGCAGCCAAGGCGGCCCACCGGGCGGCGGCTCTTCCCATCCGCTGCAGTCGGGGCCGGGGTCCCAGCCAATGATCGGAGTAATCCCCGGCCACCAGCACCCTCCGCTGGACGCGGGCGCCTGCCATCACCTCAAAAGCCGCGTCCCAGGAAGCAGGGGCACCGTTGTAGTCGTCGCGGATGACGGTGACCCCCCCGGGAATGGGGAAAGGCTGCATCCGGCCGGTTTGGGGTTCGACCTTGGCGACGCTCTGCGCTGCCTCTTCCAGTGGGACACCCAGCGCCTCTGCCGCCAGCAGGGCCGCGCTGACCGCCGGCGTCCAGTGGGTACCAACGAGTCGGGTGGCGACCTGGACGCTTGTCCCCTTGGTCCAGGCGGTGAAATGGAGGCGTTCGGGCCAAGTTGACGATGCATTGTCGACCACCAGATCAAGGTCAGCGGGGGAGGGCGTGAGCTCCTCGGCTTTCCCCGTCCCCGGAGGTGCGGCAGTTCCGAAACGCAGGACGCGAAGCCCACGGTCCTTCCCGGCCTCCCTTAACCGGGGCTCATCTCCGTTGACGATCACGGTCGCGGAGGGATCGAGGTGATCCAGCAGCGAAAGCTTTTCCCGGGCGATGCCGTCCAGACGTCCCAGACTGGAGGTATGAGCTTGGGCGATCGAGATGATCAGCGCCAACTGCGGCTGCACCAGGCGGCCGGCCTCCCGCAGCCATCCCGGCCGTCCGGCGGCCGTTTCGATCACCGCGTATCGGTGCCACGGTCGGACCCGGAGCAGGTTCAACGCCAGCAGGTGACCGGCATTTTGGTTGCCCACCGAAACGAAGGTGGGGGCACGGCTCGACAGGATCGCCCCCAGACACTCCTTGGCGGTGCTCTTTCCCATGCTCCCTGTGACCGCCACAAAACAGGTGTGGTGCAGGGTCGATCGCCACCGAAATGCGAGGGAGCTCAGGAGGGGGGCCAGTCGTCTCAGAACCGCACCCGCGATCTCCTGTCGCAGAAATCGTCCTGGTCGCATGGTTCAGCATTTCAAGCATACGTGGCCGCCACCCCGGCGGATACCCTTGCCGGGCCGGCCCGCGGGGAAAGTGTTATGTTGATGCGGACGAATCCGAGGCGCAGATGATGGCGAGGTTACTGGGGGATCGGGTGGCGGGGCTGGGTGTCGATCTGGGCACAGTCAACACGCTGATCTGTGATCAGAATGCCCGCATTCTCCTGAATGAGCCCTCCATCGTCACCGTCAATCGACGGACCGAACAGATCGAAGCAGTGGGCAGTGAGGCCCGGCGGATGGTCGGGAGGACGCCGGCGCATCTTGAGGTGATCATGCCCCTGCGGGACGGTGTCATCAATCACTTCGACCTGACCCAGGAGATGCTGCGCCGTTTCCTGAAGAAGATTCAGACAGGTCCACGGCTCCTCGGATCGCGGCTGGTCATCTGTGTTCCCACCGAGACCACCCAGATCGAGCGGAGGGCGGTCAGGGAAACGGGACTGGCCCTGAAGGCTTCCGAAGTTTACGTCGTCGAGGAACCAATGGCGGCTGCCATTGGGGTGGGGCTGCCGGTCGCCGAACCGCGGGGGAGCATGGTGGTGGATATCGGCGGGGGGACCACCGAGATTGCCGTGATCAGTTTCTGCGGCGTTGTCTGCAGCGGGTCGGTGCGGGTGGCGGGAAGCCATATGGACGAAGCCGTAATCCAGCACATCCGCCGCAAGTACAGCCTGCTGATCGGTTATGACACTGCCGAGCGGATCAAGATCGAGCTGGGGTGTGCCGAGCTTGGCGAAGGCTCCCCGCGGCGTGCCCAGGTAAGGGGAAGGGACCTGGTGACGCAACTCCCGAAGACCCTCACCGTCAGCGCGGAGGACATCTACGAGGCGGTTTCCGACCTGGTGGTGCTCATCATCAACTCGGTCCGGAAGACCCTCGAACGAACTCCTCCTGAGCTTTCCGCAGACATCGCGGCTTTGGGCATTGTGCTTACCGGAGGGGGTGCCCTGCTTGCCGGCCTGGACCGACGCCTTGAACGGGAGACGGGCCTGCCGGTCACGGTGGCCGCAGAACCGTTGCTGTCGGTGGCGGTGGGTGCGGCCAGGCTGCTCAAGGATCAGGCGCTGCTCGACCGGGTTTGCATCCGGAACCTGTAGGCGGGAAATGGGGAGATGGACGGAAGCAGGGAGGAGATGCAGTTTGCCCAGCCGGGAGCCCAGGATCCTGGGGCCCCGTATCCCGTTACCTGTGGCATTGCTTGCCTTTCAGGGCCCGCCCGAGTAGTCTGATCCGGTCCGCGGCCCCACCCGGAGGGCTCGCGGTCGTTCTGCTACGTTTACCGTCTACGACCACAGGAAGCAGGAAGGAAGATCATGCCGAAGGACACACTCTCGATCACCGACAACCGGACTGGCAGAACTTACGAAATCCCGATTCAGGACGGCACCATCCGTGCGTTGGACCTGCGCCAGATCAAGACCGGCCCCGAGGACTTCGGGCTGATGGCCTATGACCCTGGATTCACCAACACTGCATCCTGCCGCAGCCGAATTACTTACATCGACGGGGAAAGAGGGATCTTACAGTATCGCGGGTACCCGATTGAGGACCTGGCTGAGCACTGCAGCTTTCTGGAAGTGGCATACCTCCTGCTGCACGGAGAGCTGCCGTCCCCGTCGGAGCTGGCGGAGTGGAGGACGGCGATCGTCCACCACACGATGGTCCACGAGAACATCAAGAAATTCGTGGATGGCTTTCATTACGACGCCCATCCCATGGGCATGCTGGTCAGCGCGGTAGGCGCCCTGTCCACCTTTTACCCGGAGGCGCGCAATGTCGACGATCCTGAGAACCGGCGGCTGCAGATCATCCGTCTGATCGCCAAGATGCCGACGATTGCGGCGTACGTGTACCGGCACAGTCAGGGGCTGCCGTACGCCTATCCGGACAACACCCTGAGCTACCCGGGGAACTTTCTCAACATGATGCAGCGGCTGCCGGCGGAGCCGCGCTACCAGGTTCATCCCGTACTGGAGCGGGCGCTCGATGTGCTGTTCATTCTCCATGCCGACCATGAACAGAACTGCAGCACCAATGCCATGCGCAGTGTGGGCAGCTCAAAGACTGATCCTTACTCGGCGGCATCGGGAGCGATCGCCGCCCTGTATGGACCGCTCCATGGCGGGGCGAACGAGGCGGTGCTGCGGATGCTGCGCGAGATCGGCACGGTGGACCGGATCCCCGAGGTGGTGGGGCAGGCCAAGCGGGGTGAGCGGAGACTGATGGGTTTCGGCCACCGGGTTTACAAGAACTATGACCCGCGGGCCCGGATCATCAAACGGATGGCCGACGAGGTATTCAAGGTCACCGGCCGCAATCCGCTGCTCGATGTGGCTTTGGAGCTCGAGAAGATCGCTCTGGAAGATGAGTATTTCATCCAGCGGAAGCTCTACCCGAACGTCGATTTCTATTCCGGCCTGATCTACCAGTCCATGGGTTTCCCCCAGGACATGTTCCCGGTGCTGTTCGCCATTCCCCGGACTGTCGGATGGGTGGCCCAGTGGCAGGAGATGCTGGAGGATCCTGACCAAAGAATCGCCCGGCCCCGACAGATCTACCAGGGCCCACCGCGGCGCGAATTGCCGCCCGAATATCGGAACCGCCAGGCGCTTCAAATGTGAGTCATAGGTCGGCGGTGCGGCGGAGGTCCCATCCCGGCTCCAGGCGGGACAGGCGCGACAGTCGACCGGCGCCTGGCAGAAGGGAATCCGGCAGCGGACCTTCCGTCCCAGCAGAGCCAGTGCGATCCGCTCCAGCCGTTGCGAATGGCGGCCCTTGATCAGGATGACGTCGCCCTCTCCCAGATCCTCCGGCAATGAGGACAGGGCCCGGAGCGGGTCTTCCCGGGCGTCGATCCAGTGGTCCACGCGGCACCCAGCCTCTCGCGCTCCGGAGCGATAACGTCGAAACAGGTGGGAGAGAAGGATCACCGGGCCGGCCACCTGGGCCAGCTTTCGACCGAGCATCCGGTAGATTTCTCCGGAACTGCCGGGCGGTTCGGTGACGTCCCCCAAAATGACAGTTTTGCGTCTGGCCGGGATCTCCGCCAGTAGCTCCAGAGCCGCCTCGATGGTTTCCACCCCGGACTTGTATTCATCCCGCAGCAGCCAGGCTCCGCTGGGCAACGCCGCCGGCTGCAGACGCATGGCTAGGGGCTGAAACCTCCGCAGTCGCTCGCCGGCTGCCTCCAGGGGAATTCCGGCCAAACCCGCCAAAGCCAGCGCAGCCAGCGCCGGGTAGACCATGTGGCGACCTACCAGCCCGGTTTGTATTTCAACCGGTTCATGGACCTTTGACTCCACCTGAAACAGCGAGCCTACAGGCCAGCAAAGACGGTAATTGCAGGAGCGGAAGTCGTTGTGTTCCCCGAAGCCGCAGGTGAGAACCGGGCAGGCTGCCTCATCACGCATCCAAAGGACATTGGGATCATCGCCGTTGGGGATGACCCGTCCGGCGGGAGCAGTTGCCGCCACCATCCGTGCCTTCTCCCAGCGGGTGACCGCCAGGGTCGCAAGGGAGCGGTTGTGGTCGCCGGCCACGGCGGTGACCACCGTGATATCGGGCCTTAACATGGCTGCCTGGCGGGCCACGTCACCCGGACGCTCGATTCCGGTCTCGACCACGACGTAGCCGCCGGTGGGGCGGGCGGACAGAAGCGCACGGGCAAATAGAAACCGCGGTTTCCAACGCTGCAGCCGGTGTTCAAGCCGCCCAGCGCAGCTCGGATCGCTCCGGTGGTGGTGGTCTTGCCGACAGAGCCGACCACCGCCACCACTTTGACCCATCGCAGAACGGTCCGGCGGCACAGACCGGCCAGAGCCGCCACCGCAGGGTAAGTTCGCTGAAGACACTTCCGGCGCCATCGGAGCCGATGAAGGGGGTCCGTCAGAAATCGGTGCCAGTGGGAATTCAGCCTTTCGAGCCCCCTTCCATCTCCGTTGCTTCTGGAGTTCCATTCCCTGAGCGGGTTGTCGGCAGTATCTCTCAGGGGGAGTCTGAACTGAAGCCGAAAAACGGTGACCGGAAGGGGGAGTTGCCACCCTGGGGATGCGGGAAGAGGTGTCGAGCGATAGGCCTGGTCAGTTGCCGGGAGCGGGCTCTTCATAATCCACATCCAGCCGGCTCAACAGGAACGCGATCCGCCGGTGGTCGTTACCCCGATAGACCTCGGCTATGGACGGAACCGGTTCCGGTGTCCGCAGCTCGATGAAATTCGAGCCCGCCTTCAGCCCGAGCCTCCCCAGGGTGAGGGTCTGCACTTCACCCGGCCCGGAACGCCGCGTCAGACGCTCGGTCAGCACAGGCTTTCCATTGAATGTGACCTCCAGCGTGCGCTCCGGCACCAGGATCAGGGCGAGATCCAGTTCGACCCGGGCCATCCCCGGGTGGGATGCGCGGATCTCCAGCGTTGCCCTGTCCCCCAGCAGCGGGCGATCCACCTGGCCCCCACGGGGCTCGGCCTGTCCCCAGCCGGAGCCCAGAATCGGATAGACCCATCGGGTCGGCAGGCCCGTGACCTGGAAGGCCCGGACCAGCCGGTCCTCGTACTCCAGCTCGAACCAGGCTGGAAGCTGTTGCTCTACGGCAGGAGCCTTGGGTTCGGCTACGAAATAGTCACCGAAAGACAGGGTGTGTTCGTCCAGCAGGTGCAGGATGGCGTACCGGAGGCGCAGATCGGCTGCCTCGGCCCTGGCAAACTCTTCCCAGCGGCCTGCGAAAACGTCGGCCAGCACCGCCGGCCGCTCTTCGCCCCCTGAGGCCAGGACGAGGCGCCTCAACAGCGGCCGGCGACGCGCCTGTGCCTCAAAGCGGGCGAACGGCTTGTCCACCGCACCACCAACGACGTTGAGCCGGTGAAGCGTCGAGTAGTGCAGGATGCGATACGCTGACGGCCGCAACGGCAGTTCGACGACCGAGGCGTCGCCGTCCATCTCCGCGAGCCGGGAGTAAAACTGGGACGGAGCCGCCGGAGCGGCGATTGCCGAGGGCCAATAGGGCATGAATTCCGCCAACACGACGATGGCCACCCCCGCGGCGACGGCCGGGGCCGACCGGCGAGAACCGCGGCGATCCGCCAGCACAGCCACGCCGGACGCCAGGAAGACCGAAAAACAGAGGGTGGTCAGGAAGGAATATCGCGAAACGGCCCGGGTCACCCGGAAGGGGAACACGTCAGCCAGCCAGTAGGAGGGGAGGCGGACTGCATCCAGGTGGATCAACGGCTGCCGGACATCGAAACCGGACAGGCCGTCCACCGCCAGGAACGGTCCCAAGGCGAGCACGAAACACAGTACGGCCGTCGCTGCCAGCCACCAACGCAGCCAGCGCTCCTTTCGCCACCTGAAAAATCCGACCACGCAGACCAGCAAGCTCAAAGTCCCCAGATAATTCATTTGCAGGCTCGGGTTGCCGGTCCAGTTCGCCTGGACTTGCTGCACCCACCCCAGGAACAGCCAGTGCAGGGCGTGTGGGAGGAAGAAAGACAGCAAGTCCGCCGAGCCGTCGATGACGAACCGGAGACCTCCGGACGAGAGACCATCCGGCCCCAGCAGGGCGGGGGGACTGAGCGGGAGAACCGCCAGACCGGCGGCACCGATCGACGCGATGGCCGGGGCCACGCGCCGCAAGTCGCGGTGGACCCACCAGTGAGCAGCCAGCCAGAGGGCTGCGGCCAGAGTCAGGAAGACCGGGAAGTACCACGAGCTCAGCGCTGCGGTGATGAAGAAGATCGCCACCTGGAGGAGGTGGATCCCTCGCCCGGTTCGGCCGTAACGGCACAGCGCCCACAGAAACAGGGGCAGCCACTGCAGGTGGAAGACCGGGTAGGTTCCCAGGTTACCGTAATGCTGGGGGCTGAAGCCGAAGTAGATTCCCGCGACCAGCGCACCGGCCAGGGACCCGGTCAGTTCGTAGGCCAGCAGGTAACCTCCCCAGCCGGCCAGCACGAAGCTGAGCAGGAGGGACAGGTTCAGGCCCAGCAGGAAATCGGTTCCAGCACCCATCAGGAAGACCAGCAGGCTCGGCAGCAGCCCCTCGTGCAGTGTGTAGCCGGCGGGGAACCAGACCCGCGGGCTCTCCAGGATCCCCTGCCCATTCTCCAGAGCCTCGCCGATCAAAGAGGCGTTGGCCATTACGGCGTAGTTCAGGCCCAATGCCGGGGAGAGAGTGGCATGAGAAAGATGGCGCACCAGGGGCCAGCTATAGACGAGGCTGAGGAGGAGGAAAAACGCCAACGCCGCGGCATGGCGCAAGCCCGGCCGGGGCGGTGTCGGGTCGGCAGGGCCTTCAGTCGGGCAGGGGTCCGTCATCCTCGCGGCCGGATTCTACGGGATCGCCGGCCGCTCTGTCACGCGAACCCCGTCACTTGGCCTCCAGGAAGACGACGGCCGCACCGCGTGCCAACCGGCTTCGCTGTACCCGCCCAGACACCGACGGCGGGCAAGGTCGCGGGCGTCCGGGGCTACAATGAGGGTTCAAAGGTTCAAGGGTTCGAAGGTTTGGGTGTAGGGACGGCGGGCCTGGGGGGGCGGAAAGCCATGGATTACACCGAGAAGGTCAGGAAAGAACTGGATTTCTACAAGGAGGTCGAGGACGTCCACGCCCTGCCTGACAGCCAGCACTACGTGAACGAAACCTACCTGCGTCCCCGGCTGGCGGAACATTTCGGGTACGGAAGCTACCAGGAGATGGTTCTGCATTTTGTGGAACGCATCTCAGGATGGCTGGGAGGACGCACCCTCAAAGTTCTCTCTTTGGGTTCAGGCAACTGCGATTTCGAAATCGCGCTGCTCGCCGACCACGGACTCGATCTCCGGGTTCACTGCCTCGAGCTGAACCCCCGCATGCTGGAGCGGGCTGCTGAAGTAGCCCGGAAAAAGGGGGTCGGCCGACGGATCCGGCTGGTGCACTGCGACGTCAACGAGCTGGAGCTGGACGAGCCGTATGACCTGGTGCTGGGCAACTACGCGTTGCACCACTTCGTGGAGCTGGAGCGGATTTTCGACCGTGTCCACGAGGCCATGGAACCGCACGCCTTTTTCCTGATCAATGAGATGATCGGCCGTAACGGCCACCTGTTCTGGGAGCCGACCCTCGACCTGTGCAACCGCCTGTGGTCGCTGCTGCCCCGTCCCCTGAAGTTCGACCACCTGCTGCAGCGGAACCTGCCCCTGCGCGAACAGTGGGACTGTTCGGCGGAAAGCTTCGAGGGGGTCCGCGCCCAGGACATCTTGCCGCTGCTGGACCGCACCTTCCGTTTCGTCGACTTCGCCCCCTTCTATGCACTGGTCAACCGCTTCACCGACCGCGACTTCGGCCCGAACTTTGATCCCACGGACCCGCTGCACCGGGCTTATCTGGATCTGGTGTGGCAGCTTGACGACATGGTGTGCCGCCGGCATCTGCTCAAGCCGACCCAGATGGTGGCGGCGGTGGTCCGGCGGGACCAGACTGCCCACCCCGCACGATGGATGTACTTCGAGACTCCGGCGGAACTTTACGGGCTGGACGACTCCCGACTCTATGAGGTTTTCGACCGTTTCAGCCTCCGGCCGGAGCCGCCTGAAGCTGGATAAACCTTGGACGAATCTCCGATCCCCGTTCGATGTAGAATGGACGAGACGTGGCTATGGAGCAGCAGCCTCGCCAACGCCCTCTCACCCGGCATTCCATCGGATTTGTTTCCCGCCGAACCGGCCTCAAGCCGGACGTGATTCGTGCCTGGGAGCGGCGATACGGGGCGATAACCCCCGGGCGGACGGATACCAACCGGCGTTTTTACACCGACGAGGAGATCGAACGCCTGGCCCTGTTGCGGAAGGTAACGCTGGCTGGACGCCAGATCGGCCAGGTTTGCCACCTTTCCACGGAGGATCTGCGGCAGTTGGCAGCCGAGGATGAGGCGGCGATAGCACGGTTGCCTCACCTGCCGCGCCCGGCGGCCGGCGAGCATGGTACGGACGGCCGCGGCGACGCCTGCCTGGCGGCGGTGGAAAATCTCGACCCCCAGGCATTGCAGTACCAGTTGGACCAGGCGGCCGTGGAGATGAGTCCATCTCAGATCATTCAGCAGGTCCTGATCCCTTTGTTGGACCGCATCGGCGAGAAATGGGAGGAGGGAACGTTGCGGGTCGCCCACGAGCACATGGCCTCGTCGGTGATTGCGACCTTTCTGGCGGGTCTGCTCACCAGCTATGGGGCTGCGGCACCAGGGCCGATGCTGGTGGTGGGCACGCCCAGCCGCCAGTACCATGAACTGGGTGCCCTGATGGCGGCCGCCTCCGCCGTGGCCGAGGGCTGGCGCCCGATCTATCTTGGAGCCAACCTGCCGGTGGAAGAGTTGGCTGCTGCAGTGCGGCAGAAGGCTGCGCATCTGCTGGCCCTCAGTCTGGTCTACCCCGCCGACGATCCCCTGCTGGAACGGGACCTCCTGCGCCTGCGCAGGCTGCTGGGAGAAGAGGTACGAATCGTCGTGGGCGGCCGGGCGGCTCCGGCTTACGGCACCGCTGTGGAGCGCATTGGGGGGATCGCGGAACAGGACATGAACGAGTTCCGCCGGCTGCTGCGCAGTTTGCGGAGTCCCCATTGAGCCTGGGCGTGGTGGGTGAACCGTTACGCATCCTGATCGCCGGCTGCGGTCTGGTGGGGGGCGCGCTGGGAGTGAGATTGGCCGGAGAGGGCCACCAGGTCTGGGGGATCCGGCGTCAGGGCCCGCTGCCGGAGCAGGTCCACCGGCTGGCGATGGATCTCACCCGCCCTGATTCCCTGGCGGCATTGCCGCTGCCGTTTGACCTGGTTTTCTATCTCGTCTCACCGGGAGAGCGCTCAGCCGGCGCTTATCGGCGGGCATACCTGGAGGGCCCGTTGCGGCTGCTGGACCGCCTGGCCGGACGTCCGCCGCGGCGGTTTTTCTTTGCCTCCAGTACCGCCGTCTACGGCGACGCTGGAGGAGCCTGGGTGGACGAGCAGACGCCCCCTGCGCCGGTTACGTCCGCCGCCGAATGCCTGCTGGAAGCGGAACGGCAGGTGTTGGAGGGACCTGTCCCCGCCACCGTGGTCCGTTTTTCCGGCATTTATGGACCAACGCGGGTCAGGCTGCTGCAAAGGGTGCTGGCCGGTCTTGAGCCGTGCAGCCCCACCGCGGACGTCTATACCAACCGGATCCATGTGGAGGACTGCGCGGGCGCCCTCCAGCATCTGGCCCGGCTTGCCGAGCCGCAGTCTCTTTATCTGGCCACTGATCACCTGCCGGTCCTGCGCAGTGAACTGATCCGTTGGCTGGCTCTCCGGACTCAGGCCCCAGGGCCGCCGCAGGCCGAGGCATCCCATGCGTCGGAGCGGGGGAACAAGCGCTGCAGCAACCGCCGGCTGGTCGCCTCGGGCTACCGCTTTGCCTTCCCGACTTACCGGGAGGGGTACGAAGCGATCCTCGGTCAGCTCGGCCTCGGCTGACGCCGGCCGGCCGCCCGCCTGATTCTGAGGGCATGCGCCGAGATCGCCTCCGGTGGAGACTCGCCCGGAAGGTGGTGAATCCATGTCGGGATCTGAAGCGTCATTGAGGGCGACAGGACGGTGGATCAGGGCCTGCGCGCCACCCCAGAGGAGATCGTGAACCATGTCCCAATTGAAGCCGGGCGATCCCGCCCCACACTTTGAAGCATTCACCGACCAGGACCAGAAGATCCGGTTGTCGGATTTTCGCGGCCGGAAAGTCATTCTGTACTTCTATCCCAAGGACGACACCAGCGGGTGCACCGCCCAGGCCTGCTCCTTTCGGGACTTCTACCCGAAAATCCAGGAGGCGGGAGCGGTCGTCTTGGGAGTCAGCCCCGACGGCGCCGCCTCCCACCGGAGGTTCAAGGAGAAGTATCAGCTCCCGTTTCCCCTGATTGTGGACACCGACCACCGGATCGCCCAGGCCTACGGGACGTGGGGTGAGAAGTCGCGTTACGGCCGGAAGTACATGGGGATGATCCGCAGCCATTTCGTCATCGACGAAAACGGAATGCTGGTGGACGTCCGTTACAACGTCAACGCCAGGAAGAGTGCCGATCTGGCGATGGAAAGACTTTAGGGTGCCGATCTGTTCCCGCCCGATGGTCGCTTTCGCCCTGTCCAGGACTGGTGTGGTTGGGGGCCCCGCCGAGCTGGGGGGGCGTCAGTCGGGTCGCCGCGTCTCCCTACCGGCAAAGGATCTGGACCGCGCCCGACGAAGCCGCTAAGGTAGGCGGCAATGCATCTCTATCAGACTATTGATGGACCGGTTGCGGTCAAGGAGGGGCGACTCATCCTTCTGCGGACCGCTTGGGACCAACTCATCTCCCGGGACGATCTGCCCGAGTATCTGGCCTCATTTGCCCCGGAGGAGGCACCCGCTTGGCCGTTGTCGGAGCTGGAATCGAGACTCCTGCCTCCGGTAGGCAGTCAGGAGGTGTGGGCGGCGGGCGTCACCTACCTGCGCAGCCGCGAGGCCCGGATGGAGGAATCGGCCCATGCCGGCGGGGGCGATTTCTATGATCGGGTCTACGGCGCTCCCCGTCCCGAGCTGTTTTTCAAGTCCCCCGCCTGGCGGGTCCGCGGCCACGGCCAGCCGGTGAGAATCCGCCGCGACGCGGTTTGGAGCGTTCCTGAGCCGGAACTGACGCTGGTGGTCTCCGCCGGTGGGCGGATCACCGGTTACACCATTGGGAACGATATGTGTTCCAGGGACATCGAGGGCGAAAATCCGCTGTACCTGCCGCAGGCGAAAATCTACGACGGGAGTTGTGCAATAGGCCCCGGCGTCTACGTGACGGCCCGCCCGTTGCCGCCGGAGACCGAGATCCGGCTGACCATTTTTCGCAACGGTCCGGTCTTTGAAGATTCGGTGACCCTGGCGCGCATGAAGCGCAGCGGTGAAGAGCTGGTTTCCTATCTTTACCGGGAGCTGAGTTTTCCGGTGGGATGCCTGTTGATGACCGGTACCGGGATCGTACCCCCGCCGGAATTTGCGTTGTCTCCCGGGGATTTGGTGCGGATCCAGGTGGAACCGGTCGGCACGCTCGAAAACCGCGTGGTGCAGAACGGCCGGTAGGAGGGAGGACGGCAGCGATGCTGACGGGGTGCAATCTGCTGGGGGGAACTGAGTCCGCACGCGGTTCCCACGTCTTTCAGGCGGTCGATCCCGCCGACGGCGCGGTGCTGGAGCCGGTCTTCCACGAGGCGTCCCCCGCCGAAATGGACGAAGCCCTGGCCCTGGCGGCTTCGGCGTTCGAGTCGGGTGCGCTTCACGAGCCGTCCCGCCGGGCTGCGCTGTTGCGAGCGCTGGCGGATGAAATCCAGCGGGAGGCCGCGGGCATCGTTCAGCGGGCCATGGCTGAAACCGGCTTGCCGCAGGCGCGACTGGAAGGTGAATGCCAGCGGACGACCTTGCAGGCCAGACTGTTTGCGTCGGTCGTGGAGGAAGGCTCCTGGGTGGAAGCCCGGATCGACCGGGGCGATCCGTCCCGGAAGCCGATCCCCAAGCCGGACCTGCGCCGGATGCTGGTTCCCCTGGGACCGGTGGCGGTATTCGGCGCCTCCAATTTCCCGCTGGCCTTCTCGGTGGCGGGAGGCGACACGGTCTCAGCGCTGGCGGCGGGCTGCCCGGTCGTGGTGAAGGCCCATCCCGCCCACCCCGGCACTTCGGAGCTGGTGGCACGGGCGGTGCTGCGGGCGGTTGTGCAAACTGCTCTGCCAGGCGGGGTCTTCTCGCTGGTCCAGGGGCAAACTGAGCAGTGCGGGCTGTATCTGGTACGGCATCCGCAGGTTCGGGCCGTCGGTTTCACGGGTTCATTGCGGGGGGGAAGGGCCCTGTTCGACGCGGCCTGCAGCCGCCCTGAGCCGATCCCGGTTTACGCCGAGATGGGGAGCGTCAATCCGGTGTTTGTATTACCGGAAGCGATGCGGTTGCGGCCGGATGAGGTGGCCCGGGGGTTGTTTCAGTCCTTCACCCTGGGAGTGGGTCAGTTCTGTACCAAGCCGGGTCTGGTCTTTGTATGCGAGGGGCCGGGCCTGGAGGTGTTTCTGGGAACGCTTCGCAGCCTGGTGGCGGCGGCCGCTCCCGGTACCATGCTGCATGCGGGGATCTGTGCTGCCTTCCGGCGGTCGAGCACCCGGCTTGTGGAATTCCCGCCGGTGGAGCTGGTGGCGGGCTGGCCGGACGACGCCGGACTGGGAGTGACCCGGGCCGGCCCTCTGGTGGCCTCCGTTTCGGTAGGGACCTTCGCTGAGAATCCGTGGCTGGCCGAAGAGGTATTCGGACCGCTGGTGTTGCTGGTGCGCTGTCCGGGACCGGCTGAGATGGAGTCCGCCGCCCGTCGTCTGCCGGGCCAGTTGACCGCCACCGTCCACGCCGCGGCCGACGAGGCCGCCCGATATCCGGAGCTGTTGTCGCGGCTTCGGGCCTTGGCCGGAAGGCTGATCTTCAACGGCTTCCCCACCGGCGTGGAGGTGGGGCACGCGATGCAGCACGGGGGACCATATCCGGCGACGACCGATGCCCGGATGACTTCAGTGGGAAGCGCCGCCATCCAGCGCTTTGCCCGTCCGGTCTGTTACCAGAACTGGCCGGAAGAACTGCTGCCGCCGGAGCTGCGGAGCGACAATCCGCGAGGTATTTGGAGACTGTTGGACGGCGGGTTCAGCCGCGAGCCCGTCGGCTCCGGTTAGACGCGGAACCCGGGGACCGTTCGGATTCCCGCGTCTCGTGCGGATCGGGGGAGTGACCCGTCCGGATGGGCACGGAGCGCCGGCGTCGTCCCCTGGGGGGATAATGATGCTGATGGCGGCCCGGCGGACCGGGGAGCCGTTGCTCTCCCACCTGATTCGGCAGTTGCAGGAGCTCGACTGTCTGGGCCGCCCGCTGGCGGCCGCCGTCTCCGGCGGACCCGACTCCATGGCCCTGCTGGGGCTGCTGATCGAGTGGCGGCGCCGATGTCCGGAACTGGAGATCTGTGCGGTCCACGCCCACCACGGCCTGCGTGGACGGGAGGCGGATCTTGATGAGGAGCTGGTCCGCAGCTTCTGCGAAAGTCACGGGGTGGAGTTCGTGGCAGGGCGGTTGCCGGTGGCTGAATCCGGCGGCAATCTCGAGGCGGCGGCGCGCCGGCTTCGGTACGACTTTCTGGCAAAGGTGGCGGCTCCCCGCAAGGCGGTGGTGCTGACCGGCCACACTTTGGACGATCAGGCGGAGACCTTTCTGCTGAAACTGTGTCGGGGTGCGGGTCCCAGCGGGCTGTCGGGGATCCGCCGCCGCCGCCGGCATCGGGTTCCGGGGAGTGATCAGACGGTCCTGGTGGTGCGCCCGCTGCTGGATGTCCCCCGGTGTCGCCTGACGGCATGGCTGGAGGGTCACGGCGTCCCCAGCCGGACCGATCAGACCAACCTCGACCTGCGATTCCGTCGCAACTGGCTGCGTCACCGCCTTCTGCCGGAGCTGGCGGAGCACTTGAACCCCGCCGTGCGCGTCCACCTCTCCCGGACGGCGCAACTGCTGGCGGACGTGGACGACTTTCTGAACCGTCGGGCAGGTGTGCTGCTGCGGTCGATTGAGCGGGAGCCGGGACCACTGGCTCTCCCCGTCGATTGGCTGAGGGCGCTCCATCCGGCGATGCGTCGGGAGGTGGTGCGTCGCGTGTTGAGTCGCCTGAGCGGAAGCGGCCGGTCGTGGATCTCGAGGGTGCATGTGGAACAGGTGTGCAGGCTGGCGGCGGGACAGAGCGGCCGGGCGATCGTGCTGCCGGGAGGCGTCCGGGTGGAGCGCAGCTTTGACCGTCTCCAGTTCGGGATTCCGGGGACTGTCCCCCCGTTCAGTCATCGGCTGGCCTTGCCCGGAGAGGTGGTTGTTCCCGAGTTGGGGATCCACGTGAGGGTGGAGCCGGCGGCCGGGGATGCCGATTTTTATGCAGGAGGCGGCGCCGTGGTGGTGCGCAACCGCCGCCCCGGCGACCGGGTTCCGGTGGGAGGGGGAAAATGTCGGCGGCTGAAGCGCCTGCTGATGGAGCTTCGCATTCCCCGCTGGAAACGGGAACGGTTGCTGATCGTGGAAGAGGAAGGAAGGATCCTGTGGGTGGAAGGAATCGGCCTTGGGCAGGAGCGTCGGGCGTCCGGTACGGGCTGGAGGATCCACCTGCTCGAAACCTTTCCGGAGGCACAGGTCTCTAAGTTAGGAGAGCCGAGGTGAGCGGGCCGGCTGCGCCCTCGGGTGGTGAAGTGACGGCACATCGCCTACAATGGAGGCAGTCGGGCCTGGAGGTTCGCGATTGAATACCACTGCCAAGAATGTTTTCCTCTGGATCGTGATCGTGGTCGCGGTGGTGGTGCTCTGGAACTTTCTCAACAGTTTCAAGAACACCAACATCGAGCAGATCTCATACTCGGAGTTCAGCCAGAAGCTTGAGAAGAACCTGCTGGCCAGCTCCCGCACCAACCCCATCATCATTACCGGCAACCGGGTCGAGGGAACCTTCGTCCAGGGCGGCAAGGAAGGCCGCTTCAGTGTCATCATTCCCAAAGGAGCGGAGTCTGACGTTGCCAACCTGCTGATCGAGAAAGGATTGGAGGTTTCGATAGCGGAAGACGAGCAGGGTAGTTGGTTTTACACCGCTCTGACCGCCTGGTTCCCCATCATTCTGTTCGTCGCCTTCTGGATTTTCCTGATGCGTCAGATGCAGAGCGGCGGCAACAAGGCGCTTTCTTTCGGTAAGAGCCGTGCGCGTCTCTCGACCAACCAGCAGAAGAAGGTCACCTTCAAAGATGTGGCCGGCATTGAGGAAGCGAAGGAAGAGTTGCAGGAGATTGTGGAGTTTCTGAAAGAGCCGCAGAAATTCCAGAAGCTGGGCGGGCGGATTCCCAAGGGTGTGCTGTTGATGGGGCCGCCGGGTACGGGCAAGACCCTGTTGGCTCGGGCCATCGCCGGCGAGGCGAACGTTCCTTTCTTCAGCATCAGCGGTTCGGATTTTGTGGAGATGTTCGTGGGTGTCGGCGCCAGCCGGGTCCGCGATCTCTTTGAACAGGGCAAGAAGAACGCGCCGTGCATCATCTTCATCGATGAGATCGACGCCGTGGGGCGCCACCGTGGTGCCGGCCTCGGCGGCGGACACGACGAGCGCGAGCAGACCCTGAACCAACTGTTGGTGGAGATGGACGGTTTCGAGTCCAACGAAGGGGTCATCCTGATTGCCGCCACCAACCGCCCGGACGTGCTGGATCCCGCGCTGTTGCGTCCCGGCAGGTTCGATCGCCAGGTGATCGTTTCGCTCCCCGACATCAAGGGCAGAGAAGGGATCCTGCGGGTGCATACCAAGAAGATCCCGCTGGGCGACGACGTGGACATTTCCGTCCTGGCGCGGGGAACTCCCGGGTTTTCGGGTGCCCAGCTTGCCAACATGGTCAACGAGGCGGCGCTGATCGCCGCCCGCCGCGATCGCAAGTCGGTAAGCATGGCGGACTTCGAGGAGGCCAAGGACAAGGTTCTGATGGGTAAGGAACGCAAGTCCATGGTCATGAACGAGCGGGAGAAGCGGAATACCGCCTATCATGAGGCCGGCCATGCTCTGGTGGCCTACCTGCTGCCGGAGTCCGATCCGCTGCACAAGGTCACCATCATCCCGCGGGGCCGCGCTCTGGGCGTGACCATGCAGCTTCCGGAGGAAGACAAGTACAACTACACCAAGGAATACATGCTGGCCTCCATCACCATCCTGTTGGCCGGACGGATCGCCGAGGAGCTGGTCCTGGGGACGGTGACCACCGGCGCGGCCAATGATCTGGAACGGGTGACCAACCTCGCCCGCAAGATGGTCTGTGAGTGGGGAATGAGCGAAGAGCTCGGTCCGCTCACCTTCGGCAAGAAAGAAGAGCAGATCTTTCTGGGGCGTGAGATCGCCCAACACCAGGACTACTCGGAGAGCACGGCCATCAAGATCGATGAGGAGGTCAAGCGCATCGTGCTGGACGCTTACCGGCGCGCCCAGACCATCCTCGAACAGAACCGGGACAGCCTGGTCCGCCTGGCGGAAGCTTTGTTGGAGTATGAAACTCTGGATGCGGAGGAGATCGATCGCCTGATGAAAGGCGAGGCCATCCGCCAAATCCCGGAGGAAGCTGAACCCACTGCGGTGGTTGAAGTCCCGGAACGCCGGGGCGAGAAGGAACCGCTCACCCCTCTCGTCAAACCCAACGAGCGTCCCGCAACCGCCTAGAAGCCGCGTCATCATGAGCCGGAACCGCTGCTTGTTGCAGGCAGGCTCCAGGACTTTGCCCCTGGGGGAGGTGACGGCGGTGATGGGAATTCTGAATCTGACGCCGGACTCCTTCTCCGACGGCGGGAGGTTTGCCGACCCCGAGGCTGCCGCCGAGTGCGGCGTGCGCATGGTGCAGGACGGTGCGGTGATTCTGGATCTGGGCGGCGAGTCGACGCGTCCCGGAGCTCATCCGGTTTCAGTGCAGCAGGAGCTGGACCGGGTGATGCCGGTGCTGGAGCGCCTGCGCCCGCGGGTGGACTGCCTGATCTCGGTGGACACCACAAAATCCGAGGTGGCGCGGGAGGCGATCCGACTGGGAGCTGACCTGATCAACGACATCAGCGGGCTGACTTTCGATCCAGCGATGGCGGAGGTGATCGCCGGTTCGGGGGCCGGTGTGGTGCTGATGCACACCCGCGGCAAACCGGCCTGGATGCAGGAGCTCCCACCGTCGCCCGACATCCTCCGGGAGGTTCGTGAAGGATTGTCGGACTCGCTCCGGAAAGCAGAGTCGGCCGGGATCGGGCGTGGTAGAATCTTGCTGGATCCTGGGATCGGCTTCGGCAAGACGGTTCGGGACAACCTCCTCCTGATCAACCGTCTTTCCGATCTCGCCGAGTTTGGTCTGCCCCTCTTGGTGGGGCCGTCGCGCAAGAGCTTCATCGGTCATATCCTGGATCGACCGCCGGACGCACGCGTGCTGGGGACCGCAGCCGCCTGTGCCGCTTCGATCCTCCGGGGAGCCCATGTGCTCCGGGTTCATGACGTAGCGGAAATGGTCCAGGTGGTCCGGATCGTGGACAGCATCCTGGCGGAGGAGGTAGTCGGCAGACAGCCATGGGCGAACTGATCGCGGCGATTCAGCGAGTGGGATTCCGTGATCTGCTGGAGATCGCGATCATCGCCGCCCTGATTTACCAGTTTCTGCTGCTGATCAAGGGCACTCGCGGCTGGCAGATGACGGTGGGGGTCACCGCCCTGGCCCTTTTCTACTACGCCACCCGCCTGCTGGAGCTGCGCACGGTGGAGTGGCTGCTGGCCAACTTCTTCACCTACTTTGTCTTCGCCCTGATTGTCATCTTCCAGTCCGAGATCCGGCGTGGTCTGACCAAGCTGGGTCGGGGGAGATTTCTGGCCAGCCTGGGCCGCCACCCCGGTCGGGATGTGTTCGAAGAGATTGTCACCGCTGCCACCACTCTGTCGTCGCAGAAGATTGGTGCGCTCATCGTCATTGAACAGCAGATCGGGCTGCGGAATTACATCGAGAGCGGGATCAAGCTGGACGCTTTCGCCACCTACGATCTGCTGATCACCATCTTCAATCCCAGCACGTCTCTGCACGACGGCTCGGTGATCGTGCAGGGCGACCGGATCGCGGCCGCGGCATGCTTTCTGCCGCTGACCCTGGACCCCTATCTGAGCAAGGAACTGGGCACGCGGCACCGGGCCGCCATCGGAATCACCGAGGAGACGGATGCCCTGGCTGTGGTGGTTTCGGAAGAGAGCGGCATCATTTCCCTGGTGTACGAAGGTGAAATCACCCGCAACCTGGACGGGCCGCAGCTCCTGGAGATGCTTCGGAACCTGGCTGAGGAAACCCGCCGCGGCCGTCGGCGGCAAGTCCCAACCGAGCTTCGGGAACAGCAACGGAGTGAGGCGGGATGAACCTTCTGAGGCAACTGTTGCTGGAGAACCTGGGACTTAAGGTCGTCTCCCTGATGCTGGCCTTTCTGCTGTGGATGCAGATTGCGGGACAGCAGAGAGTGCAGCGGTCGGTAGCGGTCCCGCTGGAGTTCATCAACATGCCCGCCGAACTGGAGATCACCAACGACTATCCCAAGGAAGTCAACGTGGTGATTTCCCGGCCCATCTCGGTGCGGATGGATGAACGTCAGCTGGCGGCGGTGATCGATCTGAGCAATGCCGAACCGGGAGTGGTGGTGGTGCCGCTGACGGAGCGCAGCATCCGCAACGTCCCCAGCGGCGTCGAGATCGAGGGGATCGAACAGCGGCGCATCCGGCTGCAGATGGAGAGGGTACGCCGCAAGACGGTTCGGGTTCAGCCGGAGATCGTCGGCCAGCCTGCGGAAGGGTTCCGCTTGAGAGAGGTACGCGCGGTACCGTCCGAGGTTCTCATCAGCGGTGCGGAAAGCCGCCTGGAAGGCGTGACCGTGGCGGCGACCGAGTCCATCGACATTCAGGACCGCTCCCGGAGCTTCTCCCAGTCGGTCTACCTGGACCTGCCGGACCCGGCGCTGCGGATTGAGAACGCGTCCCGGGTGGACGTGTACGTGGTCATTGAAGAGGAGCGACGGGAGGTGCGCATCCAGGTGCCCACCCGGATCATGCCGAGGGAACGGCGGGGCCGGGTGACCCCACGAACAGCCAGGGTGGTGCTGTCGGTCCCGGTCTCATTTGCCGGGGAAATCTCCGCCTCCGACTTTTTCGCTTATGTAAGCGTCCCCGAGGGCTCGGCGGCCCATCAGAAGGACCTGCCCCTGGCGGTGGCCATCCCCGAGGAGCTGCGCCCGGTGGTGAGAGTGGAGCGGATCGAGCCGGCACTGGCAAGTGTCGCGCTGAGCCAGACACCGTGAAGCCCGAGATCTGCCCGGCCCTGCCGTCCAACCCGAAGATCTTGCCCCGCCCGGAGCTCAAGGCCCGGGTGGAGGAGCTGCGCCGTCAGGGGCGGCGGATCGTCTTCACCAACGGCTGTTTCGATCTGTTGCATCCGGGACATGTCCGCTACCTGCAGGCGGCCCGGAGCCTGGGTGATATTCTGATCGTGGCGGTCAACTCGGACGAATCCGTGCGCCGGCTCAAGGGACCGTCACGGCCTGTCCTGAAGGAGTCGGAGCGCTGCGAAATCCTGGCCGCCCTGGGCTGTGTCGACCTGGTTACGGTGTTTACTGAGGACACTCCACTGGAGATCATCTCCGAACTGTTGCCCGACGTGCTGGTCAAGGGCGGCGACTGGAGTCCGGACCGGATCGTCGGCAGGGATGTGGTGGAAGCCCGGGGCGGAACGGTGACGGCCATCTGCTTTGAGCAGGGATATTCGACCTCGGCAATCATCGAACGCGTCCTTTCGCTTCATGCCCGTCACTCCTGAACTCCCTGAGGATTTGGTCCAGCGCCTGAACCAGGCCCTGGCTTCGGCTCCAAGTGCCGTGGAGGGCCTGCCCGGCTCAAGCCCTGCTTTTGTCTTTGGACTGCTCCACCGGCAACTCCGCGGCCCTTTGGTCTGGGTCTGTCCGAGCAACCATGGGATGGAGGAGGTTGCGCAGGATCTGCGCTTCTTTCTTGGGCCGGAGGCCGAGGTGCTTCTGTTGCCCGGCCCGGAAAGCGACCCTTACCGTGGGTTGTCCCCACACCCGGAATTGGCGTCGCGGCGTGCGGCCACGTTGGCCCGACTGGGGCGGAACTTCCGCGGCGTGCTGGTGACGTCCCTGGCCGGGCTGGTGCACAGAACGGTGCCGCCGCGGGAGCTGCAATCGCGATGCCGTCCGGTTGTCCAGGGAACAGCGTTGTCCCGGGATGCTCTTATCGGCGATCTGCGTGCCCTGGGCTATGCCCGGGAAGATCCGGTGAGCGAGGTGGGGGAGTTCTCTTTCCGTGGCGGTATCGTGGACGTTTTCTCGCCCGCCCATCCGTACCCGTTGCGGATCGAGTTTTTCGGCGACGAGGTGGAGTCGATCCGCCAGTTTGATCCGGGCACCCAGCGGTCGGTCGGCATCCTGCCTGAGGCTGTCATCCTGCCGATGCGCGAGATGTGCCCATCGCCGGCCGACATCGCCGAGTGGCATCGCCGCGCCCCCGACTACTGGCATGAGGTCAAGTATGCCGAAGCGTTGTCAGAGCTCTTTCAGTTCACCGAAGCGGGCGAGCTTTTTAACGGCTTCGAATACCTGTTTCCTTTGGTGATCCCCGTCTCGGCGACCCTGCTGGACTTTCTGCCGGAGGAAGGTCTCACGGTGGTGTTGGAGGGGACCGCAGCACAGGTGCGGCGCATGCTGGAAGAGCGCTGGGCGGCGGCGGCGGCGGGCTACCAGGACTGCTGTCTGGCGGGGCTTCCTGCGCTGCCGCCGGCGACCTTTGTGGTGCCGCCCGGGGAGCTGGACCATCTGTTGAGCGGCTGTCGGGTTTTCCATCTGCAGGAAGTGTCGGGCGAGGAGCAGGGAGTCACCTGGCTGAACATTCGGCCGGCTCATCATTACCACGGCAGGATCCAGGAACTGCTGGCCGACCTCGAACAGTGGCGGCAGCGGCAGGAAAGGGCCGTCTTTGTGATGCCCACAGAGGGCATGGCCCAGCGGCTGGTGGACATCTTCCGGGAATACGACGTCATTGTGCCGGCTGCAGGCGACGGCTTCCGCCGGGCGCTGCAGCGGCCGGCCTCGGTGGTTACGGGCAGACTTTCGGCCGGGTTCCATGCGCCGGGTTTGGGAATCCACGTTCTCACGGAGGGCGAGATCCTGGGCGAAAGGACCGTCCAGCGGGCACCGCGCGCCCGTCCCGAGACGGTTGGCACCTTCATCTCGGATTTCCGCGATCTCCAGCCGGGGGATTATGTCGTCCACGTGGACCACGGGATCGGGATCTTCCGCGGTCTGGAGCGGGTGGGCGTCGGCGACCGCAGCGCCGAGCTGATGTTGATCGAGTACGCCGGCGGCTCGAAGCTGTACGTCCCCCTGGACCGCCTGGAGCTGGTGCAGAAGTACGCCTCGGGTGAAGCCGCCAAGCCCCAGATCGACCAGCTCGGCGGAGCATCCTGGAAACGCACCAAGGCCCGCATCCGCAAGTCGATGCGGGACCTCGCCGAAGAACTGCTCAAGCTGTACGCCCGTCGCGAGATGTCGGTGGGTCATGCTTTCAGTCCGGACGACGCGCTGATGCGTGAGTTCGAGGAGGCCTTCGAATACGAGGAGACAGCCGACCAGCGGGCGGCGATCGAGGCGTGCAAGCGCGACATGGAATCTGGGCGCCCCATGGACCGGCTCGTGTGCGGGGACGTCGGATACGGCAAGACCGAAGTCGCCATGCGGGCGGCGTTCAAGGCGGTCAACGACGGCAAGCAGGTGGCGGTGCTTGCTCCCACCACCGTGCTGGCCTTCCAGCACTACAACACTTTCCGCCAGCGGTTCCAGGGTTTTCCGGTGCGGATTGCGATGCTGAGCCGCTTCCTGAGCCGCGACCAGCAGCGGGAAGTGGTGGAGCAGGTCCGGCTCGGCCTGGTCGACATTCTGATCGGAACTCACCGTATCCTGTCCCGCGACCTTCGTTTCCACGACCTGGGCCTGATTGTGGTGGACGAAGAGCAACGCTTCGGTGTCGCCCAGAAAGAGCGGCTGAAGCACCTGAAGGCCCACGTCGACGTACTGACCCTCTCGGCCACGCCGATTCCCCGGACCCTCAACATGTCTCTCGTAGGGATCCGGGACCTGTCCGTGATCGAGACGGCTCCCAAGGACCGGCTCGCCATCCAGACGGTGGTGGTGAAGTATTCACCCAAGGTGATCCGGAGCGCCATCGACCTGGAGCTGAAGCGCGCCGGCCAGGTCTTCTTTCTCCATAACTCGGTGGAAACCATCTACGCCATGGCCCAAAGCCTCCAGCAAATCGTGCCCGAGGCCCGCTTTGGGGTTGCACACGGGCAGATGGGGGAGGACCAGCTTGAACAGGTCATGCTGGACTTCATGAACTACCGGTACGACGTGCTGGTGTGCACCACCATCATTGAGAACGGCCTGGACATTCCCCGTGCCAACACCATCATCGTCAATCATGCCGATCGCTTCGGCCTTTCGCAGCTTTACCAGCTCCGGGGACGGGTGGGACGTTCCAACCGGCGTGCTTACGCTTACCTGCTGATCGCCGGCGAGGAGGTGCTGACCGGCGACGCGAAACGTCGGCTGGCGGCGATTCGTGAGTTCAGCGATCTGGGTTCCGGATTCCGGCTGGCGGCACTCGATCTGGAGATCCGCGGGGCGGGAAACCTGCTGGGCGGCGAGCAGAGCGGTCATATCCAGGCCGTGGGATTTGAGTTGTACGTCAAGCTCCTGCAGGAGACCATCAGGGAGCTCCGGGGAGAACCCGAGCCGGAGGAGATCCGGACCGTGATCGACCTGCGTTGCGACGTCCAGATTCCCGAGCACTACATCGACGACGCCAACCAGCGACTCTGGCTGTACAAGAGGCTGGTGACCACCCCCACTGTGGAGAAACTCGATCAGCTCCGGGATGAGATTGTCGATCGCTTTGGGCGCTACCCGCGTTCGGTGGCGAACCTGCTGGAATATACGCGACTGAGACTGATGGCCCAGCCGCTGCGGGTGACGTCCATCGAGCGCAAGGGGCACCAGGTGCGACTGGCATTTCGGAAAGACACTCCGTTGGCTCCGGAGAGGGTGGTTCGTCTGGTCCGGGAGCACCCGGGTCTCGCCTTTTCAACCGACGGATCTCTGGTAGCATCTATAACTCCGGGATCGCCGGCCGACATTCTGGCGGGAGTGAGAGAGCTGTTGGAGCGGCTTCAGCAGGAGCTATGAAGAACCTGGTTACACGCGGTTTGGGATTGCTGGCGGCGGCCGCGGTAGCCGGTTGTCAGACCCCCGAGGCGAGCCGCGCAGACAATGGCGCCGCTGAGCCCAGACTGATCGCTGTCATCAACGGAGAGGATGTCTGGGATCGCGATTTCCATGCTTTCGCCGCGGCCGTGCACGAAGACTGGGGTGAGGGTCCGGCGCCGGTTGCGGAAAAGGAGCTGTTCCGGGAGTTCGTGGCCTTCCGTCTGCTGCTGCAGGAAGCTCGCCGCCAGGGGATCACGGTCAGTGAGGAGCAGGTTCAGCGATACGTTCAGAGCTGGACTCCCCGAGGACGGGTGGTGGACTCGGATTTCTCCGACCGGGTTTACGATTTCCTGGTCACGCAGGAGCTGCTGAAGGAAAAGGCGATCTCGAAAGCGTCGGTGACGCTGCGGGAGATGCAGGCCTATTACAATCAGAACCAGGCCGAGTTCCAGGTCAAGGATCAGGTCCATGTGCTGGAGATTCTCACGGAAGATGAGGCGACCGCCCTGCGGATCCGCCGCCAGCTTCACGACGGCGACTTCAGCGGGTTTCGGGAGGCCGCCCGGCTGTATTCCGTGGGTATGACCGCGGAAGCGGGAGGAGACCTGGGAATCTTCCAGAAAGGCGAGCTGCCCGAAGATTTCGAGCGGGTGATTTTCGCCCTGAAGCCGGGTCAGGTCAGCGAGCCCATCCAGTCGGGACACGGCTTCCACCTGTTCATCGTCGAAGAGCGAATTCCGGGGCGGGTTCAGAAGTTCCACGAAGTCAGGGAACAGATTTTCCAAACCCTCACCGCCGTCAGGGAACGCGAAGGGGTCGAACAGTATCTCAAGAGCCTTTTCAGTCGAGCCGAGATCAGCATCCTGGACCCGGATCTGGCCCTCGACGAGGTAGCGCAGAATGAAACTGAGTAGCTTCTTGGCGGTTTGTGCCCTGGTGGGGACGACCGCCTGGGCGAGTGGTGTTCCCGGCCAGGATCAGCCGCCGGCACCGGAGGCGAAGCAATCCCGTATCCTGGATGAGATCGTCGCCAAGGTTAACAACGAAATCATCACCCTCACAGATTTGAACCGGTCGCTGCGCCAGCTCAGACTGGCGCTGGAGCAGGATGCCCAGAACTCCAGGGATGTGGAGCGGGAGTACGAGCGCCGGCGGCGGGGGGTGCTCAAGACCCTCATCCAGAACAAGGTGATGATCCAGCGCGCAGAGGAGCTGGGCCTGACGGCAGACATCGACCTGGATGTCTCGGCCTACCTGGAGGAGATGCGCAAGGAGGCCGGTATTCCGAGCCTGGACGTTCTGGACCAGTATTTCCGACAGCGGGGGAGCTCCCTGGCCGAGTATCGCCAGAACGTGAAGGAACAGATGATCACTCGCGCGCTGGTGCAGAACCTGGTCTATTCCAAGATCACGCTGCTCACTTCGGAGATCGAGGCGTATTACAGGGAGCACCAGGACCGCTTCTCAATCCCCGCGGAGGTTCACCTCGCCGAGATCCTTTTCCTGACCGAGGGGAAGGACAAGGCGGAGGTCCGCCGCAAGGCTGAAGAGGTGCTGCGGCGACTGAAGGCGGGCGAGGAATTCGAGGCATTGGCCCGCGAGTATTCGGACGGCCCCACCGCCTCCCGGGGCGGCGATATCGGTAACTTTACCCGGGGCTCCATGAATCCCGCTCTGGAGCAGGTGGTCTTTGAACTGCCGGCGGGCTCGATCAGCGAGCTGATTGAAAACGATTACGGCTTCCAGATCATCAAGGTGATTGAAAGCAAACCCCCGTCGGTCAAGCCCCTTTCGGAGGTCCGCCCCCAGATTGCCGAGGCCCTTTATCAACGGAAAGCGGAGCCGGAGGTGCAGGAGTTCCTGAAGCGGCTGTACGAGGAAAGTTACATCTTCGTAGCTCCCAAGTACGCCGAGCAGTACGACGTGGCGGAATTCGGATTCTAACGACCGGCGGGAGGTGCTGTGTGAGGGTGACGCTGGAGATCATTGCGTCCTCGGCCGGCGATGCCAGAGCCGCGGCCATGGGCGGTGCCGACCGGCTGGAACTGTGCAGCGCTTTGGCCTTGGGCGGACTCTCCCCCAGCCTCGGGACGCTGAAAGCGGTCAAGCAGGCCGTGGAAGTGCCGGTCATGTGCATGGTCCGTCCCCGGGAGGGAGGCATGGCCTACAGTTCCTGGGAATTCGAAGCCATGCTTCAGGATGCCGCCCTGTTTCTGGATGCGGGAGCCGACGGCCTGGTGTTCGGTTTCCTCACTCCGGATGGCGATGTGGACCTGGCCCGATGCCGGGAAATGCTGGATGTGGTGGCCGCCCGCGCCGGAAGCCGCCGGATCCAAACCGTGTTCCATCGAGCCTTTGACGTGGTGCGCGACCCCGTCCGTTCCCTGGAGGAACTGGTGGATCTGGGGATTCAGCGTGTCCTGACCTCCGGGCGGGCGCCGCTGGCCCGGGATGGGGTGGCTGAGATTCGCCGCTGCGTGGAGCAGGCGGCGGGTCGGATCGAGATCCTGCCCGGCGGGGGAATCACCCCGGCCGATGTGAAGTTCATCGTCCGGTCGACGGGCGTGGATCAGGTCCATCTGTATCTCACCGAAGCCCGGCAGGACCGTTCCACCCTGGCCAACCGTTCGGTTTATTTCGGTGCCCACGTTCCGGAGGATGAACTGGAGTACCGTGAGGTGAGCGTTGCCGGCGTCCGCCAGGTACGCGGGCTGCTGGACTCCCTCCGCTGACTCCGGTTCCGGCACGAAGCCGGCGGTGGGTGGCCGAGGCGGGTCCCGGCTCCGCTCTGCAGCTATCGGACGGGGGAAAGACGAACCTTTCGGCCCTTCAACCTTCCCCCGCTCCACAACCCTTCTCCCTGAAGCCTCATCTATGGAGGTGATGCGCCATTTGCGGTGGTTCACCTGTTTCCTGTTGCTGTCGCCGGTTTTGGCCTCCGAGCCGGCTCGGGAGCCCCAGCCGGAGGAGATTCTCCGGCTGGCGGCCGCACGGGAATCCGAATTCCAGAAAGTGTGGCAACAGTACACCTATACCCAGCGCATCCTCTTCCAGGTGCTTTCGTGGGACGGCGAGCCCCGGGAGCAGCAGGAGGTGGTCATCGAGGCATATTTCACCAACGACGGCCGGCGCCACACCCGGATCGTGTCACAGCGCGGAGGGTTGATGTCGGTGGGCGTCTCCCCGGAGGACATCTCGGATGCGGTGTCGCTGCAGCCTTTCGTCCTGACACTGGAGGAGCTCCCGAAATACGAGGCCAAGTACCGGGGCAAGGAGCGGGTCGACGAGCTGAACACGTACGTGTTCGACGTGAAGCCCCGGCGGGTGAGCCGACAGGAACGCCGTTTCAAGGGACGGATCTGGATCGACGACGTGGATTTCCAGGTCGTCATGACCCGGGGCAAGATCGAGCCGGACCTGCCGAACAACAAGTTTCCCCGTTTCGAAACCCTGCGGGAACAGATCGACGGCCGGTACTGGTTTCCCACCTGGACAGAAGCCGACGACGTGCTGACCTTTGGCGACCCGGGCGGACAGTTCCGCCGGGTCCGGGTCCGCCAACTGGTTACCTACGGCGACTACCGCAAATTTGAGGTGGGCACGTCGATCCGGTTTGAAGAGCCAGTCCCGGCCCCCGCCGATCCGGAAGAACCGTGAGTTTGGGTTCGTTTGCCCTGTCAGGCTGTCGCTGCCACGGAGAAAGCCTCCACCAGACGCATGACCGACTGGTGAACCGGCGGACTCAGTTCTTCCCCCAGGCTCAGTGACGCCGGCTGGATCCCCAGCAGCCAGACCGTGGCGCCGGTTCGCGCCTCGATTTCGGCCATCACCAGCGGCAGCGGCAGCCCGTGGGTTGAAAGGTCGAGGGATTCCACCTCGGCTGCGGTCAGAAACCGGAAGTCTCCCGGTTCTCCTCCCAGCTCCGCCGCGTCGGCGATGACCACCGTGTCGGGGTTCCACCGGGCGATCTCCGCCACAAAGTTCTCGGGGACAGGTCCGCATTCCAGGCAGATGAGCCGCCCGCTGCGGGCCTGCAGCTCGCGAACCAGCCGGAGGCCGGCCGCGTCGTCAGATCGCAGCTCCCTGCCGACACCGGCCACTACCACCCTACCGCACAACACCCCCGGGGGAATCATCGGCCGCCCTGAGAAGAACCACCCGATTGGTGCCGGTCCCAAACCTGCCGGCCTCCGATCCAGGTCGACTCCACTTGGATGTCCGGCACCTTCTCCAGGGGACAGGTGAGAATGTCGTCCGCAAGGACAATGAAGTCCGCCAGCTTGCCGGGTTCCAGTGAACCCAGATCCTGTTCGGCCAGCAGCAGGTAGGCATTGTTGATGGTATAGAACCGGATGGCTTCCACCCGCGAGAGGGCGTGTTCCGGATGGAGGGGCTGTTCCAGCCAGCGCGCCCGTCGGCTCATGGCGACCCACATCCCCAGCCAGGGGTCGTAGAAGTTGATCGACCGGCGTGAACCGAGCTTCTGCATGTGGTCCGAACCTCCGCCCGCCACCGCTCCGGCGGCGAACAGTGCCCGCAGGGGCTGGAACCACGCCATCCGCTCGTAACCGAAGTGGGCGGTGAGGGTCCGCCCGTCCAGGTACAGCCAGGCCGGCTGGATGTCCACCGGGATCCCCAGCTCCGCCACCCGCTGCACCGCCTCCTCGCTCATGAAGTTGGAGTGCCCGATCACCGGACGGTGTTGGCGCAGGTCGAACCGCGACGCCAGGGAGGCACAGGCGTCAATGAAAGCGTGAACCGCCCCGTCGCCGACGGAGTGGGCCGTGAACTGGACCTGGTGGCGGAAGCACAGTTCCAGGATCCGGCGGAGCTTGTCGTCCGGGATGAACTGGAGGCCCCGGTAGCCGGGATCGGTGATGCCGTACAGGCGGCTGACACCCCAGGGCTGCCGCATGAACGCGCTGCCCGTCAGCATGCCGCCGTCCAGGAACATTTTGATGGTGCGCATCCTCAGCAAATCGTCCCCCTGGTAAAGGTCCGAGCGGCGGACCGCCAGGATCTCGGATTCGATCTGAGGGTCAGGCTGGTTGCTCTCCACGTGACGTGCCAGGAAGGCCCGGCAGGTCAGGGCGTCACGCGCCCGCAGGTCGCGGTAGATCGCTACTTCGTTGGCGTCGGCGTCGCGTTCGGAGATGGTGGTGATGCCCACGCGGTTGTAGTCGGCGAGCAGCCGCTGCAGTGCCGCCGCCCGTTCCGCCCGTCCCGGCCCCCTGAGATCTCCCTGGCTCTTCAGGTACCGGGTGCAACTGCGCAGAATCCCGGTGAGCTTGCCGGTGGCGGGGTCCTTTTCGGCGTAACCCGGCCCGCCATCGTCGACTTTCCAGTTCTCGTCAATGCCGCTGAGCTTGAGAGCCAGCGAATTGACCGAGGCGTCCGGCCCGGTCCGGAACACCACGGCGTGGCGCGGGGCCGCTTCGTCCAGTTCCGCCAGGGTGGGATAGCGCTGCTCCCGCAGGCGCGTCAGGAACACCTGGCTGACCCAGATCCAGCCTCCTTCAGGAACGACCTTCGCCCGTTCCCGGATGTAAGCCAGAACATCTGCGACCGATTCCATGTCGGGGACCACATGGTCGTACTCAAAAACAGCCGCGGCCGACGGGTGCGTATGCGAGTCGATGAGCCCCGGCATGACTGTTTTTCCGCCCAAATCCACCATCCGCGTGGAGGGTCCACGGTAGGCCTCCAGCTCGGCCCGGGTCCCCAGCGCCAAAATCCGTCCATCTTTGACAGCCATGGCGGAACGAATGGAAAACGCGGAGTCCACGGTGACGATCTTGCCGTTGACCAGGATCAGGTCGGCGGTTGCCTGTCCCCGGCCGGTGAGGGCGAGCAGGCCCAGTGCGCAGAAGAGAATCCGGACATGTCGCATGGTGAAAGTCTAGCCTGTCCCCGCCGGGAAGGCACCTCATGGAACACGATCGCCGGGGGAACGAAAGGCAGGGTCTCGCCTGTCCCCGGCGGCAGGGCAGGCTTTGTCCTCCAGGGGCATGCGGGCGGCCGCCCATCGAGACCGGCTTGCTTTTGGGGCGGCCGCGGCGACAATAGGGCCCATGAACAGACAAGGGACGGCTTGGCTCGTGGCGCTGGGAATGATGGGGTTGCTGGTCCTGGGTTCGAGCGCGTGGGGTGGCCCGCTGGCAGACCCTGAGGTGGAGAAAAAGATCGATGCCCTGCTGGCTCAGATGACGCTGGAGGAGAAGATCGGGCAGCTCAATCAGTACAGCAGCACCTTCGATGTCACCGGGCCGCCTCCCCAGGGAGGTGCCGCCCGCAACCGGTATGAGCACATCCGCAAGGGGATGGTGGGGTCGCTGCTCAACGTGACGGGAGCGGAGGCCACACGCCAGGCCCAGCGACTGGCGCTGGAAGAGAGCCGCCTCAAGATCCCCCTCATCTTCGGCCTGGACGTGATCCACGGCTACCGGACAATGTTCCCCATTCCGCTGGCGGAGGCGGCAAGCTGGGATCCCGAGGCAGTGGAACTGTCGGCAAGGATCGCGGCGACTGAGGCGTCGGCGGCGGGGATCCACTGGACCTTTGCGCCCATGGTGGACATCGCGCGGGACGCCCGCTGGGGCCGCATCATGGAAGGGTCGGGAGAGGACCCCTATTTGGGGGCCCAGATGGCGGCCGCCCGGGTCCGCGGGTTTCAGGGCACCAGCCTGGCGGCGCCGGACACCATCGCCGCGTGTGTCAAACATTACGCCGCGTACGGCTTTGCCGAGGCGGGACGGGACTACAACACCGTAGACATCAGCGAGCACACTCTGCGCAACGTTGTTCTGCCGCCGTTCCAGGCGGCGGTGGAGGCAGGCGTGGCCACCGTCATGAACTCGTTTAACGAGATCGGAGGTGTCCCCGCTACCGCCAGCGTCCATCTGCAGCGCGACATCCTGAAGGGCGAGTGGGGTTTCGAAGGGTTTGTCGTGTCCGACTGGAGTTCGATTGGTGAACTGGTCCCCCACGGTGTTGCCAAGGACCTCAGGGAGGCGGCGCTGTTGGCCATCCGGGCGGGCAGCGACATGGACATGGAAGCCGGCGCATACCTTGGGCACCTCGCGGAGCTGGTCCGGGCCGGGGTTGTGGAGGAACGGTGGATTGACGATGCCGTGCGACGGATTCTGAGGGTCAAGTTTGCCCTGGGCCTCTTCGATGATCCGTACCGATACAGCAGTCCGGAGCGGGAGAAAGAACTGTTGCTGCATCCTCGTCATCTGGAGGTGTCCCGTGAGGTGGCCCGCAAGTCGATTGTGTTGCTCAAGAACGAGGGCGGCATCCTCCCCCTGCGGCGGGATCTGAAGAGCATCGCCGTCATCGGTTGGCTGGCCGCCGACAAGGACGCACCCCTGGGGAGCTGGAGGGCGCAGGCGGTGGCCGGTTCCGCGGTGTCGCTGCTGGAAGGGATCCGGGCCGCCGTCGCACCTGCCACCCAGGTGTTGCATGCCGAAGGGGCGGCCCTGGTGACGGGCCCGCGCAATTTCCTGCGCAATCTCACCTATAACACCACCGACCGGTCCGGTTTCGCGGCGGCGGTGGAAGCGGCGAAGCAGGCGGAGGTGGTGGTGATCGCGGTGGGAGAGGACGCCTGGCAGAGCGGCGAGGGCCGCAGCCAGGTGGACATCGGACTGAAAGGCCTCCAGGAGGAACTGCTGAAGGAGGTTTATGCCGCGAACCCCAGGACGGTGGTGGTGTTGATGAACGGGCGTCCCTTGACCATCAGCTGGGCGGCGGAACATGTGCCGGCGATCGTTGAAGCCTGGCATCTGGGATCGGAAGCCGGACATGCCATCGCCGACGTGCTGTTCGGCGACTACAACCCTTCGGGCAAGCTGCCGGTTTCATTCCCGCGCCATGTCGGCCAGCTGCCGCTTTACTACAATCACAAGAACACCGGGCGGCCTACCGGTTCCGACCAGATCGTGTTCTGGTCGCACTACACGGATTCCCCCAATACGCCGCTTTACCCCTTTGGCTGGGGGCTCAGTTACACCACTTTCCAGTACTCGGAGGTGCGCCTGAGCAGCCCCGAAATAACCGCGACACGGCCGATCCAGGTGGCGGTCACGGTGACCAACACCGGCAGCCGGGAGGGAACCGAAGTGGTGCAACTTTACGTGCGGGATCTGGTGGGCAGTGTGACCCGTCCCGTCAAGGAGTTGAAGGGCTTCCAACGGGTTTTCCTGAAGCCCGGGGAGTCCAGGGAGGTTGTGTTCGGGCTCTCCGCGTCCGATTTGGCGTTCTACTCCGGACGGGGGCTGTGGGAGGCTGAGCCGGGAGAGTTCGCGATTTTTGTCGGCGGCAACTCGGTGGAAACCCGGGAGGCCAGGCTGACGCTGAAATGAGCGGGGCGGAGGAGGCGGGCGGGAGCGCTGACGACCCCAACTGACACCGCGAGCGGTAACCCAACCAGGTCGCGGGAAGTCGTGGGGACTGTCCCCAAGCCGAAGCAGCGGATTGCTTCGGCGGGCCATGCTGGCGAGGGACTGCCGAGGGGAGCCTGGTAGCCCACCGTTGGGGACAGTCCCCATCAAGGAGAGTCCCGGAGGAACGACCGTCGATGCTCGGCCGCCCCTGGGGAGCTCGAACCCATCGCCTGCGGACCGACCCAAGGCATTCAGGCTTGGGCTCGGTGTCTACCCACGCTGATCCCGGAAAGGCGGCGGTTCAGCGGGCGGGGGCGGTTTGCCGGGCGGAGTGGACACCCAACGCTTGAGGTGGTTCGGGTCCACTCCCCCAGCCGCGATTTCAAGATTCCGACCCCAGACCCCGGCCTCAGCGAGTCTCCTGGGGCGTGCAGTACAGTTCGAAGGCCTGGCGCAGATCCTTCGCGATGGCGCCGGGGTCACGGCCCTCGATCATCTGGCGGTGCATCATATAGACGAGTTTGCCGTCCCTGAGCAGGGCTACGCTGGGGGAAGACGGCGGTTGGGGACGGAAATACTCCCGGGCTCGTTCGGTGGCTTCGAGATCCTGTCCCGCGAAGACGCTGGTCAGGACGTCCGGGCGCGGTCCCGCGGCCAGCGCGTCCGCGATGGCGGGCCGGGCGCTGCCGGCTGCACAACCGCAAATCGAGTTGACGACAACCAGTACCGTCCCCTGGCGGCGGGACAACACCTCATCCACCTCGTGGGCGGTCTTCAATTCACGGATTCCAATCTTTCTCAGCTCTTCTCGCGCGGGTTGAACCCACTCTTCGGGATAGGGCATGGCTTCTCCTCAATCATCAAAACAGGTTGCTCCCTCAACGGGATTCCACACGGAATGCCGGCACCCGGCAGGTGCAGGAACCTGAATGCCTTCCATTATACCGAACGTGCCGCCCGCCGGCGGGCTCAAAGTAGTACGGCGGACCCTCCGGCTGGGAACCGGACACTGTTCTTCGCTTCAACGGCAGAGAGCGGCTCAGGTGAACCTCGAAGGGCAAAGCACCGTCTGAAGTCGTGCCGCTGCAAACACGGTGCGGAGCGGGCCGTCGCGTCCGGTGTCGGCCTTCGAACGGCCGGTGGCTCCAAAACACCTGTATGATGTGTGCAGCGTCAACCGGGGGAGGAAAGGCAGGCAGGATGATGGAATTTCATTCGCGGCGACCATTCTTGACCCTGGTGACCGTCCTGTGTGGAGTGTTCGGTTCGGTTGCGGCAGTTGGGTCACAGGATCGTTATTTGGTCGGCATTGGATCCGGTGTGGCGGGCGCGGTCGGTTTTCGAACCGAGATCCAGTTGATCAATTCCGGCTCCGCGACAACCTCCGGAAGCATCGAGTTCTTCAACCCGGAGGGCGACCCCAAGGCCACTGATTTGCAGCCGATTTGGATCGGGACGCCCGGTTCGGTGCGGGTGGGAGAGGGTGGAGCCGAGTTTGAGATCCCAGCCGGCGTCACGCTGGTGCTGCTGATGGAGCCCAGCGGCACCGGAGAACTGGGCTGGGCCAGGCTTCGCGGTCCGGCCGGCTTGGGAGTTCGGGCCGAGCTTCAGGTGGCGAGGTTTGGACGGGAGCCCGGCCGTCGGATGAGACAGGGCCCCTTCGAGGACGCCATCGAGCATATTTCCGAGGTGGAGCCGCTGGCAGCCGGCAAGCGGTTCACTTTCCCGCTCTGGTACTGGGCGGGACACCGCCAGGCCAGGACGGCGGTCTCCGTGGTCAACCTCTCCGGGGCGGCGTCCGACGTCCGGTTCATCTTCCGTTCCGGGAGTGGGGATGCGCTGGAGAAGACCGTGACCCTGCGTCCTGGAGAGTTCCTGGCGGATTACTTCGACCGGATCTGGGATTTGGCCTTTCCACTGGTCTTTCCGCACCAGATGCGGGCCTCCGCAGAGATTGTCTCCTCGGGCGAGATCGCGGCCGCCGTCTTCAATACCCTGCAGGAGCTCCCGGTGGTGGGCGTCAAGCCGTTCCCCATCGAGGCCGACAGTGAACGGGTGGAGGCCACGCTGGGCCGGGAGGTGGAGCTGGCGGTGGACCAGGAGGCGCACTTTGCGGAAGCGGGCCTGGCGGTCAGGTTCTGGGACGTCCCCGTGGATTCACGTTGCCCCATCGACGTGGTCTGTGTCTGGCAGGGCGAGGCGGTTGTGGCATTCAGGCTGTCGTGGGCGGACGGCCGCGTTCAGGATCTCCGCCTCCGCCACGAAGGGGACGGCAGCCGGGCCACGTTGGGTGGCTACCGGTTCGAGCTGAAGGGGGTTACGCCCGCACCCGAATCGACTCGGGTGCTGCGGGTCACGGACTACCGGATCCGGTTGCTGGTGGATCGCGAGTAGCAGATCGCAGGGGGCCGGGACGCCGGCCGGGAGGGTTTCCGTTGCCGGCCGGTGCCTCTCATGCTTACGAATAAAATCCGCGGATCGGGATGGCCTCGTAGACCCGGCGGATCGCCACCAGATAGGCGGCGCACCGGGGGGTGACCTGGTATTTGCGGTCCGGCAAGACGATACGGCTTCTTTCCCATGTGTCGCCAACCTTGGGGTTGATGTCTCAGTCAAGTTGGGAAACCGGGCTTGATGCCTCGACCCGGCCGGAGGGCAGAGCGAACCACCGGGATCCCTGGTGGACCAGGGTGACGGACGGGATGGTAGTCTGCCGGCACCGTGGCGGCCGGTTGACTCAGTTGAACAGGTCCTTCTGCTCGCCGGGCCCCGGGGGGAACGCCGGTTCGACCGCCGGCGGAGCTTCCGGTGCCGCTGCTTCTTCGGTGCGGTGGGTGTAGACAGCCTCTGAAATCGGCCGGACGCTGGAAACCTTGTGGCGGGTCAGCACCACGCCGCCGGCGTTGCGCCCTTTGACCAGGAAGTCGTCGAATTTCACGTAAAGATCAGTCTTGATCCTCGGCTTCTTGCGCAGCTTGACGTAGGCGAAAACCCCGACCTCTCCCGGAGCGAAGAACAGCACCCGACTCTTCTCGGAAACCCCAAGAGGATAGCGGCGGTCCCGCGTGTAGCCGCCCAGGGTGAAACGTTTCACATAGGTGCGACCGCTCGTCAGATCCTCGTAGACCATGTTGAAGACGGTGGGCCTGCTGCCCGGATCCGGATCCAGGACCCGGGCGTAGACGATCTTCTCACCCACGTATTTCCGGTCGGCGACTTTGACAACCACCAGGTCCCCGTTTTCCAGCACCACCAGGACGTCGTCCAGCGGCGAGCAGGCGCCGATCTCCACCCCGGTTTTCAGTTCCGTCCCGATGAAGCCGCTCTCAGGGTCCATCCACAGGCGGGACAGTCGTTCCACCACGGTGACGGCGGCAATGGAATCGAAATTGGCGATGCGGGTGCGGCGTTCCCGTCCGGCCCCGTACACCTCGATGAGGCGGTCGAGATACCGGATCGTGTAGTCGGTGATGGAACCGAGGTCGTTGCGGACCCGTTCGATGGCGGCGTCGATTTCGGCCAGTTCGGTCTCGGCCCGCCGGGCGTCCCAGGCGCTGATCCGTCGCATCTTGACCTCGGTCAGGTAGACCAGGTCCTCCTCCGTCACCGGCCTCCGCAACTCCGAGACGTAAGGTTCGAGCCCCTTGTCGATCTCGTACAGGACGTCCATCCAGCTCTGACATTTCTCGATACGCAGGTAGATCCGGTGCTGGATGAAGATTCGGACCAGGCTCTTCAGGTGCCACTCCCGCTCCAGCTTCTCCAGTTCGAGTTCCAGATCGCGCCGCAACAGCTCCCGGGTGCGTTCGGTGTTGGCGGCAAGGATCTCCGAGACGCTCATGGAAACCGGACGGCCCTCGCGGATCACCATGCAGTTGGAGCTCAGCGTAACCTCGCACTCAGTGAACGCGTACAGGGCGTCCTCGGCGCGGTCCATATCCACCCCCCGCTGGAAATGGACGGCAATCTCCACCTCTGCGGCGGAGTTGTCCTGGACACCGGCGAGCTTGATCTTTCCCTTCTCGCCGGCCTTGACGATGGAATCGATCAGGGATTCGGTGGTCACGCCGTAGGGGATTTGGCGGATGATGATGCTCTTTCCGGGTCCCCGCTCCAGCACGGCCCGCACCTTGACCCGGGATCCCGGACGCCCGTCCTGGTAGTCCTTCACGTCCACCAGACCGCCCGTGGGGAAGTCCGGATAAAGTTCGAAGGGTTCGCCCCGCAGCCATGCCTTCTGGGCTTCCAGCAACTCGATGAAGTTGTGGGGAAGGATCCGCGTGGTCAGCCCCACGGCGATACCTTCCGCTCCCATCGCCAGCAGCAGGGGAAAGCGCACCGGCAGGCTCACCGGTTCCTTGTTGCGGCCGTCGTAGGAAAGCTTGTAGGTGGTCAGGTGTGGTGCGAACAGCACCTCCGAGGCGAACGGCGTGAGCCGGGCCTCAATGTAGCGTGCCGCCGCCGGCGGGTCGTTGGTGACGGGATCGCCCCAGTTTCCCTGGGTGTCGATCAGGAGCTGCTTCTGGCCCAGTCCCACCAGGGCCGAGTAGATCGAGGCGTCACCATGAGGGTGGTACTTCATGCAGTGGCCCACCAGATTGGCCACCTTGTTGTACCGGCCGTCTTCGTTTTCCCAGAGGGAGTACAGAATCCGCCGCTGCACCGGCTTGAGGCCGTCGTCCAGCTCGGGGATCGCCCGGTCGGTGATGACATAGGAGGCGTACTGGAGAAAGTACTCCCGGAAGGTTTCCTCGACCCCGGGGGCCGCATTCTGGGGGTCGAAGGGCTGTCCGGAAGGGGTGTCGTCCGCGGCCATCGCCTCAGGCCTCCACCAGGTCCACCGGCTCGGTGGTGAGGTTGGTGGTGATGAAATCGCGACGTTCCGGCGAATTCTTGCCCATGTAGTAATTGAGGACGTCTCGAACCCGCATGCCCTTGGGCAGCTCCACGGTCTCCAGACGGATCCGCTCCCCGATAAACTCGCCGAATTCGTCAGGGGAAATCTCGCCCAGACCCTTGAAGCGGGTGATTTCCGGTTTGCCGCCCAGGTCCCGTACAGCTTCCGCGCGTTCCCGTTCGCTGAAGCAGTAGAGGGTGCGCTTCTTGTTGCGAACCCGGAACAGGGGGGTCTGGAGGATGTACAGGTGACCCTTGCGCACCAGCTCGGGGAAGAACTGCAGGAAGAAGGTTAACAGGAGCAGGCGGATGTGCATTCCGTCCACGTCGGCGTCGGTGGCCAGGATCACCTGGTTGTAGCGAAGGCCTTCCAGCTCGTCTTCAATACCCAGCGCGTGCTGGAGGAGGTTCAGCTCCTCGTTCTCGTAGACGATTTTGCGGGAGAGCCCGAAGCAGTTCAGAGGCTTTCCCTTGAGGGCGAACACCGCCTGGGTCTGGACGTCACGGGCCTTGGTGAGGCTGCCGGATGCGCTGTCCCCCTCAACGATGAAGAGCTGGGTCCGGGCCGCCCGGGGATCCGCCGTGTCCGTGAAGTGCACCTTGCAGTCCCGGAGCTTGCGGTTGTGGATCGATGCTTTCCGCTGGCGTTCCCGGGCGAGTTTCTTGATCCCCGCCAGGTCTTTCCGTTCCTTTTCATTCTGGCGGATCTTGGCCTGGATGGCCCGCGCATCCTCCGGGTTCTTGTGGAGGTGTTTGACCAGCGTATCCCGGACGAAGTCGATGACCCAGGATCGCACCGAAGGTCCGTCTTTGCGGACCAGTGTACTGCCGAGGCGGGTTTTGGTCTGGGACTCAAAGACCGGCTCGTGGATCCGGACCAGAACCGCGCCGACGAATCCGCCGCGGACGTCGGCAGGGTCCAGGTCGGAGTTGTAGAACTCCTTGAAGGCCCGCAGGACGCCTTCCCGGAACGCCGACTGATGGGTCCCCCCGTCCACCGTGTACTGGCCGTTGACGAACGAGAGATAGCTTTCGCCGTAATTGTCCGTGTGGGTCAGCGCGTACTCGATATCGTCGCTGACCACATGGATGACCGGGTAGCGGGCCGCGTCACCCACCTCGTTTTCCAGCAGGTCGCGGAGTCCATTGTCGGAGTAGATGAGCTGGTCGTTGAAGTACAGGCGCAGGCCGCGATTGAGGTAGGCATAGCGCCGCAGTCGCTCCTCCACCAGGTGGCGGTCGAAGCTGAATTCGGGGAAGATCTCACGGTCCGGTACAAACTCGATCAGCGTGCCGTTACGGGCGGTGGTGGTTTCCAGCGGCCATTCGCGCAACAGTTCGCCGCGGGCGAACTCCGCCCGTTTCAGTTGCCCGTCCCGGCATGACTCCACCTTGAAGTACTCGGAGAGGGCATTGACCGCCTTGGTGCCCACCCCGTTGAGCCCCACCGAGCGGTAGAACGCCCCCTCATCGTACTTGGCACCGGTGTTGATCCGCGAGACACAGTCGATGACCTTGCCGAGGGGGATGCCCCGGCCGTAGTCGCGGACGGTGACCCGGGGGCCCTCGATCCGGATGTCGATCCGCCGTCCGGCACCCATGAGGAATTCGTCCACGCTGTTGTCGACCACCTCTTTCAACAGCACGTAGATGCCGTCATCGGAATGGCTGCCGTCGCCCAGCCGCCCGATGTACATGCCGGGCCGGGTCCGGATGTGGTCTTTCCAGTCCAGACTTCGGATATCGTCCTCGGTGTATCGCGGTGCCGCCTGACTCATCGGGAACCCCATCTTAGCGTACCGGGGTGATAGCGGGGGTGAGGCGGGCAGTCCTCCGGCGCGAGCCACGCCGGCGCGAGCTTGGTATGATGGGCTCCACCTCTCCCGGTTGACCGCCGGCGAAGAGCCGGCGTGCGGGGAGCGGAGACTGGTATGCAACAGCGCCGCCTCGACTTGCTGACCCGACTGATCCACCATCCCGGCGGAACCTGTGAGGCCACCGGCGCTGTGAATTTCCCGATCTATGAAGTGTCCACTTTCCGGCAGGAAGCCCCCGGCCGGAACCGGGGATTCGATTACTCCCGTACCGCCAACCCAACCCGGCAGGTGCTGGAGGACTACATCGCCGACCTGGAAGGCGGGAGCGCCGGCTTTGCCTACGCTTCGGGCATGGCCGCAATCACCGCCGCCCTGCTGACCCTGCGCAGCGGAGACCACCTGATCGCCACCCAGGGTCTTTACGGCGGGTCGTACCGGATCCTCACCCAGGTCCTCCAGGATTACGGAATCTCCAGTTCTTTCGTCGATACTGGAGATCTGCAGGCTGTGCAGGAGGCGTTTCGGGACAACACCCGGGCGGTTTTTGTCGAAAGCCCGTCGAACCCGCTGATGCGGACCACCGATCTCCGCGGGGTGGCGCGGTTGGCCGAGCAGCGGGGGATCATCACCATCGTCGACAACACCTTCCTGACCCCTCTGCTGCAGCGTCCGCTCGAGCTGGGCATCGATGTGGTGGTTCACAGCGCCACCAAGTTCCTGAGCGGCCACAGCGACGTGGTGGCGGGTCTGGTGGTGACTGCGCGGGAAGAACTGGCGGGTCGGCTCCGCCACCTGCAGAACGCCATGGGGGCGGTGCCGTCGCCCTTGGACTGCTGGCTGCTGATGCGCGGTATGAAGACGCTGGGTGTCCGGCTGCGTCAGGCCTCGGAGTCGGCGGAGCGGATCGCCCGGTGGCTGGCGGCCCGGCCGGAGGTAACGGCGGTGCACTACCCGGGCTTCGGTGACGGTGCCGACAGCGGTCTGCACCGGAGCCAGGCGGCCGGAGCTGGTGCCGTTCTCGCTTTTCGGCTGGCGCCCGAGGTGGATGTTGACCGCTTTCTGGCGGGGTTGCGTCTATGGACTCTGGCGGTCAGCCTGGGGGCGGTGGAGAGCATCATTACGGTGCCGGCCCGGATGACGCATCTCAGCTACCCGGAGGAGGAGCGGTTGCGGCTGGGCATCGATCCCCACCTGATCCGGCTTTCGGTGGGACTGGAGTCTGCCGAGGACCTGATCGCCGATCTTGCGGCCGGCCTCGGGCAGAGTGTCTGAGGGACAGCGGGCATATGGGCAAGCAGAGGCTGAGTTCAACCCAATGCGTTCACGCCGGCTGCCGGCGGGACGAGGCCAGTTTCAGCATCAATCCGCCGATTGTCCATTCGGCGCCCTTCACTTTCCGGGACACCCGGGACCTGGTGGACTTCATGGAGGGGCGGTCGGCGCGGACGCAGGCGGAGTACGGCCGCATGGCCAACCCCACGGTGGATGCTGTCCAGAAGCGTCTGGCGGCGCTGGAGAACGCGGAACAGGCGCAACTGTTCGCCAGCGGGATGGCGGCCGTGACGTCGCTGTTCGTGACGGTGCTCAAGTCCGGCGACCACCTGATCCTGACCAGCGACTCTTACCGCCGGACGCGGGACTTCGGCTATTTCCTGGGCAAGTTCGGCGTCCAGATGGACGTGGTGGCACCGACGGCGGAGGCCATTCTGGCCGCTGTCCGCGACAACACCCGGCTGGTGTTTACGGAGCTCCCCACCAACCCGTACCTCCATTTTGTGGACATCGAGGCCCTGGTTCGGGACCCGCGCCGCAGTCACGCGCTGCTGGTGGTGGACAGCACCTTCGCCACTCCGGTGAACCTGCATCCACTTGACCTGGGGGCGGATCTGGTGGTGCATTCCGCGACCAAGTATCTGGGTGGCCACAATGATCTGATTGCCGGGGTTCTGGCGGGGCGGTCCGAGCTGGTGCAGCCGGTCAGCGAGATGCTGATGACCCTGGGGGGGATTTGCGATCCCAACACGGCTTTCCTGTTGGGACGCGGCCTGAAGACCCTGGAGTTGCGGGTGCAGCGCCAAAACGAAAACGGGATGACGGTGGCCCGTTTCCTGGAGTCGCATCCGCGGGTGAAGAGGGTGTTCTACCCGGGACTGGAGTCGCATCCCGACCACGCTGTGGCCGCCCGCACGATGCAGGGGTTCGGGGGGGTGGTGACCTTCCAGATCGACGGCGGCTTCGAGGAGACGGCGGCGTTCATCGACCGCTTGCAGATCCCGCACGTGGCGCCCAGTCTGGGTGGAGTGGAGACGCTGGTGGAGCAGGTGGCGGTGATGAGCTTCTGGAACCTGCCCCGGGAGCGCCGGGAGGAGTTGGGGATCCCGGACAACCTGGTACGCCTGGCGCTGGGTATCGAGGACGCCGCGGATCTGGTGGCGGATTTGGCCCAGGCGTTGGGCTGAGGTGTGCTGTGAGGATCCGTTTCCCAACAAACGGTGACGGCCGGGTGGCTGGTTCCCGCCCCGCCGAGACGCCGTGGTAGACTGCCCACGCCGGCATGCTGTGGATGTGGGTCGTTAGCTCAGTCGGCAGAGCATCTGACTTTTAATCAGAGGGCCGCTGGTTCGAATCCAGCACGACCCACCAATCTTTTCAGGAGTTTTCCAGCAGCGCGGCCACGCCCGCCGCTGAAGCCGCCACCGAGAACACGAACGCCGACACCAGACCCAGGTTGAGCAGGACCCCGGCCCGGTACTCCCCCATCAGGGAACGGCGGTTCACCAGGACCGTGATGCAGGCAATCACCAGCGGCAACACGAAGACGTTGAAAACCTGGGTGAGGATCTGGGCGAAGACCGGGTTCGCCCCCAGGACCGGCACCGTCAGGCCCACCAGACACGCCACCGCCGTCAGGCTGCGAAACACCGCCGACCGAGGGTCGAACTCGCCGGCCCGGTAGTCGCCGATCAGCAGGGGCGCCACCATCAGGATCGGAAAAACCGAGGAAAGCCCCGCACTCAGCGCCCCCAGCAGGAAGATCACCACCGCCAGGCTGCCCGCCAGCGGAGTGAGAGCATCCACCATGTCGAGCACCCGTTCGATGGACCTCCCGCGATCGGCCAGTGCACCCGTGGCCACCGCCATGATGGCCCCGCTGAGAGCGAACATCAGCGCCGCCGAGATGAATGCATCCCGCTGCTGGTCCCGGTAGTTGCTCAGTGTCCAGCCCTTGGCCTTCAGCAGCAGCGGACGCACCACGAAAGTTGGTGCTGCCATCGTGGTGCCGACGAAAGCCGCCACCATGAGGGTCGCCCCCCGTGCCTGGGGGATCCGGGGGACCAGACCGGCAAACACATCCGAAAGCCGGGGCGGCGCAATGAAGACCGAAATCAGGAAGCTGAGCATCATCAGGGCAACAAATCCCATGAGAATCTTCTCGAACAGGGAATAGTTCCCCCGCAGCAGGACCACATACATGCAGGCGACGATGCCCACGGCGATCAGCAGTACCGGCCGATAGCCGTCCCCAGCCCCGGCAAGGCCCAGGAGCTGCACCGTCTCCCACAGCGCGTTCGAGGAAAGACCCAGGATCCCGGTCAGGGAGTTCCACTGGCCGACCACTACCCCGACGATGATGGCCACCGACAACCCGCGGCCGAAGGGGAGCTGCCGCCGGAAGCCGTGGATGGCGGTGGATCCCGTCACCAGCACGAAGCGCCCGAAGGCTTCCATGAGGACCCAGGAGAACAGGCAGCTCAGACCCAGCACCCACAGGAGGCCCATTCGATACTCCGAGCCAGCCTTCAGCATCGAGGTGACGCTGCCCGTCCCAATCGTGTAACCGAGGCAGAAGATGCCCGGCCCGATGAGCAGGAGGAGCGCCCACAACTTCGTCAGCGCAGCTTTCATAGGCATTCCGCCCGCCGGTCGCCGGCAGTGGGCTCCCGGGAGGACGGGCGGCAGGATCTTGCAGCCTGTCTACTCCAGAGGCCAGTGGAGCGTCTTAACCAGCCCCTGCTGGAGGATCAGGCTTAGATCGCGGTCCCGTGCCAGGATGTAGCATTCGTTCGCCTCAGCCAGCGCCGCCACGAGACAGTCGGTGGTTGATCTGACTGCGAACCCGTTTTCCCTGAGGGTACGGTAGAGTTCAGCAGCACGAAAATACAGATCGATCCCATCAGGCTCCAGGAATACGAGCTCACGGAAGAGCTCCTGAAGTTTGTTCCACCCCCGCTTTCGGCGAAAGCCCTGGAACAGCTCCGCCACGATGACCCCGCAAGTGCAGATCTCGTCCTGCCCGGAAATGAGCCGGGCGACAGCTCGATGCTCGGGCGAGCCCGTCCGGTTGAAAAACTCGACCCAAGCCGAGGTATCGACGAGGACCCTCACCGGCAGCACTCCCGTCGGCGCAGCGTGTCCAGGTCGCCTTCCCAGCCCATCTTCCCCTCGAACTTCAGCAGTCCCCTTTGGCGGTGGCGGCGAGCGTAGTCTCGCAGCGCTTCATTGATGACGGCTGTCTTGGTCTTGCCTTTTCCGCAAACGCGCATGGCCTCTGCCAGAGCCTCTTCGTCCAGGTTGAGAGTCGTCCGCATCTCGGGCCTCCAAATGCAGATGATAGCGGCCGATAATCTGCATCGCGACTGGCCGGAAATCTCCCTCGCGGGACCGATAGAGAGCGCCGGTCGTTCTCCGGTATGGGCAGGCCGATTCCCGCCGGCAGGGCACAAAGACGTCGACACACCTGGCTTACAGACTGACCTTGGCGGCAGTCCATGCCGCCTTGCCGTACTCGCCCAGAGAGACCTCTCCCTGCATGCGGTCGCCGGAAACCCCGCCCTTGAACTCGAAGTGCAGGGAGGAGCCTTCGTAACGCTGGCTGCTGCGCAGCGTGACCCGGTGGCCATTGACCCGGCCGAGCAGGCGTCCCTGCACGCGCTCTCCCAGGTGCAGCCCCTTCACGTTCCCGCCGTCCTGATCGAGATGGAAGGCGTGGGCGGCCGGGCTGACACGATAGTCGATCTTGACCTGCCAGTGTCCCGCCACGTCCGCCGGAGGATCCTCCGCTTCATCCTGCATCGCCGGGGGAGACTGCAGGAGGCTGCGCAGCCGATCCCCGACGACCGCCGCATCTCCGGGCTCCATCATCCAGGGCATGATCCCGATGGAGCACTCGCCGGAGGGGTCAAGACGGGAGCCCCGGCCCCAGGCCAGGGCGATCCGCGGTTCGGTTTCCCAGAGGAGCGACTCCAATTCCCTGCCGCCGATACCCAGCGCGGCGGGGTCCCAGGCGATCTCCAGTTGGGGGGCGTAATTGGACAGACTGGTGGGGGCCTTGACGGCGGTGCGGACTCCAGGGATGGCTTGGGCCCGTTCCGCGATCTCGTCCAGCCACGACTCCCAGATCTGCCACTCCCGGGCATGGTCCCGCTCGTACCAGGCCTCCACCGCGGCCAGCATGCCCATGATCTCCTCCTTGCCGACTTTGAGCGACCGGCAGAAGCCGTGGTGAGGGGCACTGTTGATCCAGGCTGCGCGCACCAGGTCTTCGCGTCCCAGAAGCAGGCCGGCGCATTGGGGTCCGCGCAGGGCCTTGCCGCCGCTGTAGGCAACCAGGTCGGCGCCCCGGGCAAAGTGAATTTCGGGGGTGAGGTTCTCGGCCGCGGCATCCACGAACACCGGAACGCCGGCTTTTCGCGCTTCCTCGGCGATCACCTTCAACCCCAGCGGGCCCTGGTCCTCGGGACAGGCCAGGATGTAAATCATGGCGGTCCGGGGGCCGAGGGCCGATCGCAGCGCCTCGACGGAGTCGACCTCGACCATCCGCACTCCCACCATCCGGACCGCCTGGTCGTAGACATTGCGTGAGTATCCCGGAATGATGACTTCGTCCTTCATTCCGGAGAGGTCCGGGAGGCGCTGGATCTTTTCCGGGTCGGAACCGGCGATGCAGGCACAGGTGGCAAGGGTCTCCGCCGCTGAACAGCCGGCGGTGACGATTCCCCACGGAGCGCCCGTGAGCTTGGCCAGCCGGGTGCCCACGGCCTCCATCAGCTCGTCCAGGTGGACGTAGTGGCGGGACGCCTCCTCCATGGCTGCCTTGACCTGCGGCAGGGTCAGCGAGCCGGAGAGGATGGTGAAAGTGCCTTTGCAGTTGATGATGGGGCGTACACCGATGCTCTGGTAAACACCCGGCCCTATCGCGGCGCCGCCGACGGTGGGAAGGGGCGTCCGGGTTCCAGCGGGACGGAAGGCCCCCGCCGCCAGCACACTGCTCCGGCCCATCCATTCCCGGCGGCTCATCACCGGCGCTCCTGCCCGTCTTCGAGCCATATCATCCTCCGGGGAGAGACAGGGGTCAGGAGACAGGAGTCAGGAAATGGGAGTCAGGAAACGGGAGTCCGGAGGCGGGAGGGAGGCGTAAGGGGGCGCGGCGTATCCCGCGCGTCCCGCCCGGGCTGTTCAATTTCCGCCTGGCCGACAGGTTCGCCTCCCATGACTGCCGTCTCCTGTTTCCTGTCTCCCGTCTCCCCCATCTCAGACATACGCGATGACGTCGATTTCCACCAGGGACCCGCCGGGGATGCCGTCGGCGCAGGCCACGGTGGTGCGAACCGGGGGTTCGGGTCCGAAACGGCCCCGGTAAACCTCATTCATGGCGGCGTAGTCCTCCATCCGGCGCAGGTAGACGTTGGCCTTGAGCACCTTTTCCATGGAAGACCCGGCGTTGATCAGCTCCTTTTCGATCTCGTCCAGCACGTGTTTGGTGTGGGCCCGCACGTCCCCTTCGAAGTGGGCGCCCTTGCCGGCAATGAACAGGAGGTTTCCGTAGGAGACGGCGCTGGAGAACAGAGGCGTCTCTTTGGGCTTTTCGCCGCGGTAGTGGACCTTTTTCCTGAGGGCGGCGTCCGCGTCCTGCGATGCCGCCGCCTGACCCGTGCCGGCCGAGACCGCTGCCACCGCCGCCGCCTTGAGTGCGCGTCGCCTGGTTGTTCTCTTCATGGCTGACTCCTTGTCTTGAAGGATCCCTGTCAGGGATCTGCGTTGTGTTCCCAGATTCTGAGCCCGTCGCGCGCGTATCTCAAGCCCTCGGCGTTCGGATGGGGATCCATACGGTGCGGTCTGCCGAAGTCTCTGGTTCTCTCTTCCGTGCGGGAGGGGTCCGTCGTTCGACCCATTTGACATAAATGTGTATCACAGCTAGAATGCTTGACAACGCATCCAACCCCTGCGGGTAGTTGTCGCCGGTCCAAGAACGAGGCTACGTTGTTGGGGCAGGTCTCCCTGCTCCCGTGGTCCCGCATGCCTCGGCGGCATCCGCAGGCGCGGACCGGAGGTCCGGTCTGCATTCCGACTCAAGGAAGGTTTCCAATGAGAATCCCGGTGGGAGTGATGGGGCTCCTCGTGTGTCTGGTGCTCGGTCTTTCGGGCGGCGCGGCTCTGGCCCAGCAGGTGCTGCAATCCTCGTTCAAGGTGGGCTTTGCTTTCAGGGTCGCCAACGTTGAGTACCCTTCAGGAAGCTACCAGCTTTCCTATCGCAGCGGGGATCGATTCCTGACGCTTCGGAACACCGGCACCGGCGACAGCGCAATGTTGTCCTTTGTGACGCGGCTGAGCTCCCGGGAGAAGGGTGGCATCGTCTTTGACAAGGCCAAGGAAGAAACGCGCCGGCTGACGGAAATCTATCTTGGCGACTCCGACGGTTTCCTGCTGGAAGCCGGGCAGGACGATCATCAGCACGAACGCGTCGACCTCAAACCGTAGTTCGTCTGGCAAGGGGGTGGGAGCCCTGCCCACCCCCTTTGGCAGGAGGGTCTCGCGGAGGCCCCATCCGCCACCCAGGGCGAAAGATCGTCCCGGCCGGCGGTGGCAAACAGGCGGGGGGGAAGGGTTAACATTAATTCCTGATGGAATCGAGCAGAGTCTTGCGTCGCGGGCTGCTGGGTGTGCTGACAACCCTTTTGGTGACAGCCTTGGAGCCGGCGGTGACCTCGGCTCAGCAGGATTCCGGCCTCGACGAGGAGGAGAGCCAGACCAACGTCGGCGGCCGCACCATCCGGATCGGCTTGCGCTACGAGTTCTAGGAACAATGCTCGGGGGGTGGGTTGATCCCATCCCCGCTCCCTGTCCTCAGATACACTCTGCCGCCCCGCCGGCGTACACCCTCCATTGCCTGTTTGCGGCGAATCGCCAGGGTGTGTTCCGCGGCCCGAATTGAGCCCAGGCCAGGTGCCGGCACAGGCACGGTACCGCCTGTCGAGGGGGGATGATAACGTAGCAAGTGGATCCGCCCTCGGAGGCGCCGATCCCGGGGGGAAAGGTTGAAGGATGGACGACGAAACCCTGATTGCCGTCTTGACCCCGGTTGTGCTGGAGGAATCGCAGGACCGGCCGGCGCGGAGGAAACGCAGGCGGGCGCGGCGGCGGTCGGAGCCGGTGGTGCTCTGGGAATGGAAGGCGGAGCGGCCGGCAGACCCGGCCGGCGGCGATGAAGAGGGAGGCGAAGGGTCGCCTCGCGGCGAGGAATCGCCTCGCGGCTGAGAGTCGGGCCGAATGGAGTGAAGGTCGAAAGAAGGGTGAGGTCCGGGAGGGTCCTCTGCACTTCACAAAGTCTCGGCCCTCCTGTACACTTGGGCTCTTCCGTGCCGGAGTGGCGGAATTGGCAGACGCGCTGCGTTCAGGGCGCAGTGGGCTTTAGGCCCGTGGGGGTTCGAGTCCCCCCTCCGGCAAATCCTGCCGCCGATGAACGTCCGGCTTGACAAGTGGTTGCAGGTGGCCCGGATCTTCAAGACCCGGACCCAGGCTACCCGAGCCTGCAACCTGGGGCGGGTGCGGGTCAACGGCCAGGAGGCCAAGCCCCACCGTCCGCTCCTGCTGGATGACCGTCTGGAGGTCCAGGTGGACGACTGGACCAGGGTGCTGGTGGTCAGACAGCTTCGCGACAAACCGGTACCCCGCATGCTGGCCCGGGAGCTTTATCTCGATCTCAGCCCGCCCCGTCCCCAACTGGACCCCATCGACCGGATCCTCAGACAGGGGCCCGCGGCCAGGGAGCGCGGACAGGGACGCCCCACCAAGAAACAACGGCGGGAGATCGATCGGCTGAAGACGAAGTGAGGCGGAAACTCGCGTACGGAGGTATGGGTTGACCTGGGGGCTGTATCTGGGGGGGCTGGTCTTCTTCACGGCCCTGCTGGGCGTGTTCTACGCGGTGGCATGGTCCGTGATCCTGCAGATCCGCGAGAACTACCTGCGGTACTTCCAGAAGGCCGATCTGCAGTGGACGGGCAGCGGCAGCCGGTTTCCCCGCCTGCGCCTTCCGCTGGGGAAGATCTTCGCCGCGGCGGTGGTGTCCTCGTGGGTCCTGGTGGAGGTGATCCGGCGCCGGCTCTAGCGGGAGGGATCGAAGGTCCAGCAGGACTCATACGACTGATGCCGCCCCATTTGAGTGCCTCAGCCGGTTCCTTCAGGGCGCTGTCCGGTTCCGGAGCACCCGGATGTCCGGCAGGTTTCTAAAGCGCTCCTGGTAGTCAAGTCCGTAGCCCACGAGGAAGTCTTCCGCAACCTCGAAGCCCACGTAGCGCAGCGGGATTTCCGCCAGCCGCAGCCCGGGCCGGTCCAGCAGGCTGCATACCGCCACTGACGCCGGCCTGCGCTGCAGCAGTTGACGAACCAGGTAGTGCAGAGTCAGGCCCGTATCCACGATGTCCTCCACAATCAGGACGTGGCGTCCCTGCAGCGGCACCGCCACATCCTGGATGATGCGGACCTCCCGAAAGCCGGGCGACCGCCGGTAGCGGGCCAGGGCGATGGTATCGAGCTGGGCGGGGGTTTCCAGCCGCCGGGCCAGATCGGTGGCGAACACCCATGCCCCTTTGAGCACGGCGGCCAGCAGCGGCTCTTTATTGCGGTAGTCCTGCGAAATCCACCGCGCCAGCTCCTCGACCCGGGCGGCGATGACCGCCGCCGGAATCACCACCTCTCCCACCACCCCGGACTCGAGAGGCGGTGCCGACAACTGGCTCATGGAGTCGCCCCGAACTTGAACAGGAGTTTGTGAAAATCGTTGCGGTACAGAACCTTCACGCGGATGTCCGGGTAGAGCTGCCGCATCCGCCGCAACTTGCGGTTCTTGCGGGTCACCAGACTCTGCTTCATGGTGGTCAGCTCGACGTAAAGATCGAACTGGGGCAAATAGAAATCCGGCGTAAACGCTTCCCGTACCCTGCCGGCCCCGTCCCACTCGATGGGAAAACAGATCGGCTCATAGCGCCACTCGATCTGGTAGAAATCCAAAAATCGGGCGAACTCCTCCTCGCTTTCGTGGGCGAAGCGTCGGGGTTGCGGTTCAGCCGCGACTGCCTGCATGGCGATCGACTCAGTACTTAGCATGGGATGGTGACATCGCCGGGCCGGTACTCCTTGCCGCCGGAGTCAAAGGTCCGGCCGGACCCGGGGTCCGGCGAACCTTGATCCCTTTCACTCCACAATCGCCGGCGGCACGGCGGACAGATAGTCCAGCGTGGAGTTGCCGAAAAGCTGCTGCCCCACGATCGGCTGATTCGAGATCAGGCGGATGTAGCCGCCCACCAGACCGGCGCTTTCGGGCACCATGTTCGGACTGGCCAGCACGTCCGAAATCCGGGATCGAGGTGCCAACTGGAGCGTTTTCTCCCCGACCAGGGCCCCCAGCCGGTTATAAACCCGGATCGTCACGGTGGCGGTCGCCTGCGACTGGGGGTTGAACAATGCCAGCCCCGTAAACGAGTTGAGGGCGCGGTTGGTGGGATCTACGCCGTTGGACACCTGGCTGTGGATGGCGTTGCGGAAGAGCTGGGTCTGCAGGGGCAGCGCCGCCGCGTAGCGCAGCGCCACCGGGTCGCCGAAAACCACATCGCCGATCACTCCGGGAGTCGTCGATTCCACCTGGATGGAGCCCACCACGATCTGGGAGCCGCCCGGACCCAGTCCGAACAGTTGCCCCACGTCCTGCTGGAGCGACTGCCGGGGACCCAGGCCGAAGGGACCCTGAACCCGGGTACTGATCGAGTTGCCCGGTCCCACGATGAAAGCGGTCACGGTGACCTGCTGTGCGTTTGCGGTGGGGTTCACCACCTTGAGACTGGTGAAGATGTCGGCCCCGTGACCGAGCTGGGCGGAGTACGAGAAGCGCCCCGGATTGCCGAACGAAGCATTGAGGGCGATCAGGGTGTCGCCGAGGTCGATCCAGGAGAACCCCACCGCTCCTTGGCCGTTGATGGTCACCTCGACCCAGCCGTCCACCACGGGAGTCTGGATGCCCAGCAACTGGTCAAAGCGGGCCACCACCCGTCCGTACGCCGGCAGGACGCGGTCGACATCGCCGCTCACCGGGGCTCCGAAGTTGTTGTAATAACGGAAAGTTGCAGTCACCGCCGTCCCGTTGGGGTTGGCCACGGCCAGCCAGGTCCAGGCGTCCCGAAAGCCGGAGGCGGTGGGGAACGAACCCGGGCCGTTCACGATGCGGGTGAAGTAAAGACTGGTGGACTGGCTGGTGAATGCGGTGCCGCCGTCCATGCGGGTCAGACGGCCCTGCAGGCCGTTGCCGATCTGGAAGAAGCTGGCAACTTCGGGTCTTAAGGACTGCAAGAGCACCCAGGCGTTGACCTCGGTTGAGCCGAACAGCTCCTGGCCGAGCCGGGCCCACTGGCTTCCCGCCGCGAGTTCCTCGGAGGCGGGATTTCCCGGATAGGGTGCCGTGGCGCCGTTGTCGGTGAAGGCTTCGGCGATGATGCCGGCGGGGGCGCCGGCGTAGTTGGTGACGGCGATGCCGGTGAAATTGACGGCGTCTCCCGTGAGCACCGGGAAGTACAGCTCGGTGGTCGGTCCGGCCAGGAAGCGTACCGTCCTGCCGGCAAGGGGAAAACCGGTGCCGGTGAAGACCTGGTAGATGGGCGATGCCGCCATCTGGAATTCACCCGCCCCCAGGTCGGTGGAGGTGCCCGGGACACCGCCGCCCGGCGTCACCCCAACAATGGAGTGGAGGCCGTCGTCAGGGGTCACGTTGATCTGGGGGTACTCGAACAGGATATCGCCGTCGGCAAAAAGAGTGACCGAGAAGGTGTTGGTAGCGGAGCTGGACGTCTCCGAAAATTCGGGGACTTTGTTCCAGGTGAACTTGATGGAGTCGGCACTCTGCGTGGCGGTGACCGAAGCCCCAAACTGGGAAGGATCGAGGTCGGTAAACAGCGGGGCGATGCGGGGGGGGCCCGTCAGAAAACGCTCCTCGGTGCGGGGCATTCCCACCTTGGCGTCTCCCACCCCGAAGGTCAGGTTGCCGTCGCTGTTGACCACCACGCTGCGGTAGAGCCGGCCGAAGAACGGGAAGGTGAAGCCGTCCGAAAACTCGAAGAGCATCTCGTCATCGTCGCCCAGCAGATCGAGGCGGTTGGCGATCTCGTTGGCCGTGATCTCGATGCCCTCGACAGTTTGACCGGCGGCGACGTGAACCACGAGTTTCTGGGTGGGATCGTCCTGGGCCGATTCGTCCTCACTGTAGTAATCCCGCGGGAAGTTGGTGGGGCGCTGGTCGAAGGGACCGACCCCGCTGCCTTCCACAAAGTCTTCGTGAATGGGATCGATGAAGACAAAGTAGGCGCCGGGAGCCAGCCCCGGCAGCTCGAACTCTCCGGTGTTGAGGGCCAGAAAATCCGAAACCACCGAGATGATGTTCTCCCGGGACTCCGTGTAATTGCCGTCGGAGCCAAGGATGGCCGGCGCCGCCACCACGTTGGCGCCTTGGAACGGGCCGCCGGAGCGGCGGAACACCCGCCCCTTGATGGTCCCGGTAGTGCCGCGGAAATCGGTTTCAGGGTAAAGCCAGGACAGCCAGGCGATGTCGTCGGTGATGGGTTGTCGGGGCAGGCGGGTATCGCCCCCGATGGGGAACATTAAGGGGACGTGCTTGCCCCAGGAAGCGATCTGATTGAAGTTCTCCAGCTTGCCTTGGGAGTGATCGAGTCCCAGGAAATGTCCCAGCTCATGGGCGACGGTTTGCCGGAACGTGGTGTTCAGGTTGTTGTTGTTCGCCCTGGTCCCGTTCAGCACCGCCCAGCCGGATACAAAGCGGCCCTCCGCAATGAAGCGGATGCCGGCGAAGCCCAGCACGTCCGGACCGTATCCAAGCAGTTCGAGAATCGACCCGTCGGCGTCGAAGATGATGGGATTCTCCGGATGAATTTGATTCCCGAGGAACTGGTTGTAGTTCGACGAAGTGACGTCGACCGGGAGATGACCGTTATCCACGAGGGTGACGAACGCTGACGCCACAGCGCTCCAATCGGCGGCCGCCCCGCGGACCACCGAGGCTCCCCCGTCATTGGAAATGGAGGTCGATCCTGAGCGAAGTGGTCCCTGATCGATTGTAAAAGGTATGGAGGTGGCCGGGTCCCACTTGATGGGCGTCCCGTCCTGGTCGAGATACCGCGGGCCTCCGGCGAAAGTCGTTCCCACAGAAAGCAACGCGGCTGCCCACCACTTCAGTGCGCCCGGTGCGCCGGATCCGGGCCTCATCACTGCACCTCCCGGAGATTGGGGTGGTCCAGCAACGGCACCACCCGGCGCAGGACCTCCAGGGTCAGGGGCTCCTCACCCCGCAGCACCGCCCGATCCGCGGCCCGCAGGGTCGCCGCAGCAGAAGTCCGGTAGTCGAGATCCGCATCCAGATTGCGGTTATCGAGGGCGTTGCGGAAATGGACCCGGCCGTCTTCCAGCCATTCCGGCCGGAAGATCCCCTGGATCAGGCCCACCGGGCTGGTCAGTCCCAGCCGCGAGTCAGGGCGGAGGAAGACCAGCGCCAACTGTCCCTTGCGAAACCCCGGCATGCCGGGGATTGCGATCTGCCGGTTCGAGCCGCTGAGCTGGCGAAACTCCACCACCTCCCCCGTGACCGCACCCTTCAGAGCTTCCAGCACCTGGAAACGGTACCGGACGACCGGCAGCCCCAGCTGCGAGTCCACCGACTCCACCGCCTCGAGGCAGCGGCCGTAGAAGATCCGGTCCGCCATGCCCACCATCCGCTGCAGATTCACCGTCTCCACTGAGATGGCCGGCGCTGCCTCCTGCAGTCCCACCACCACCATCAGACCTGCCGCAAGCCTCGAAATTGTCATAGAATCCTCGTTCGTGACCGGAGCGCCGGAACCGGACCGCCGGGCCGGTCAACCTGCGTATTATCCCAAAACACCGTCTTCTCCAGATGGATGCATTTTCGGTGAGGACAGTTGAGAATCCCGCGACTCCGCTCACAGAACCCGGCCCCCGGTCGGACCCGGACCCGCTGGAGGCGGTGGCTGAGCGGATCTTTGGAGAGGCGGACTCGCCGGCCCGCCGGCGCTGGGTGGAGTACTGGCGTCGAAGCTGGGAGCGCAACCGCAAGCTGCTGGAAGCCTTCGAGTCCGTGCTGCTGCTGGATTTCGAGGGAGCCCGGGTACTGGACGTGGGTTGCGGCACCGGCGGTTTGGGGAAAGTGCTGGCAGGACGCGGTGCCCACTACATCGGCGGCGACTACCACCGGCATGTCCTCCAGTTTGCCGTTCCCGGCCGGGGTACCGCTTTTGTCCAGCTCAGCGCCCTGGACCTGCCTCTCCCATCGGAAAGCCAGGACCTGGTTTTCGCGTTCGATGTGATCGAACACTTGGTGGGAGGCCGCGCCTGGCAGGCCCGGTTTCTGCAGGAGGTCTGCCGGGTCCTGACACCGTCGGGACTGTGCCTGTTGACCACGCCGAACTTTTGGGCCCCTTACGATGCCCATACCGGCCTGTATGGCGTCCATTACCTCCCGGTCTCCTGGGCCGATCGCTACCTGGCCGCGCGCAATCCGGGTTTCCTGTCGGAACACGGATCGTTCCGCGAAATCCGCCTGCTGCGGCCGGCGGTGTTGCGGCGGCTGGTCCGCCAGGCCGGCCTGGAGCCGATCCACGAGCTGCCCTGCGGGATGGATGCGCGGGACTTTCGCGCCTTGCACCCGTGGCTTGGTCTGCTGACCCATGTGGGAATGGGCTGGCTGCCCCACGCGGAGTTCTGGATGGCTTTGGGCCGGCGGGAGAGTGCCGGGCGCCTGCGGGCGCGGCTGCGCAAACGCTGGAGCTATGTTCACGCCCAGCCCGACGGACCCCCTCCAACGCGATTCGCTCCGGTCATCGATTTCGACCTGCACCCGGCGGGTCACCAACTGCAGGAAGGCTGGCACTGGCACGAGCGGGACCGCCGCGGGTATCGCTGGATTGCCGCCCGGGCGACCTGCCTGCTGCAGACTCGGGAGCGGGTGCGGCGGGTGGAAGTGAGCGGCTTCTGTCCCCGGGACAACCAGCTGGAAGTCCGGGTGGAGGGCAAGCGGGTTGGGGTGAAGGAGGTGGAAGCCGACCGGGTGTTTCACTGCGACTTCCTGCTGCCGTTGCTGCGCACCGAGAGAAGGCTGCTGGAGGTGGAGCTGCGGTGCGCCCGGTTGTGCGAAACCCCAGGCGATTTGCGCGAGCTGGGGCTGATGGTTTTCAAGGTAGGCGTGACGCCATGACCCGTTTCCTGTGGTGGGTGGTGTTGCTGCCGGTGCAGCTTCTGCTGCTGTTACTGTTCGGCGCGGTGGACTGCCTGCATTTCGTGTTTCGGCGCCGGAGTCCCGTGCCTTTGCCTGTCCCCGACACCCGCCGCTGCAGCCTTATCATCCTCAACTGGAACGGACGCAGCCTGTTGGAGGAGAGCATCCCGGCCGTCATCCGCGCGGTGGAGGCGGACGGTGGCGACCATCAGATCCTCGTGGTGGACAACGGCAGCACCGACGACAGCGTCGCTTGGCTCCGCCGCCATTATCCCCAGGTGGAGATTCTGGAACTGGGACGGAACCTGGGGTTCGGCGAAGGGAACAACCAGGGGGTGAGGGCGGCACGCCACCCTATTGTCGTCCTGCTCAACAACGACATGGTGGTGGCGGACGACTTCCTCGCACCTTTGCGCGCGGGCTTTACGCAACCGGAAGTGTTTGCAGTCGCCAGCCAGGTGGAGTTCCCTCCCGGCAGGCGCCGCGAAGAGACCGGCTATACCCAGGGCCGCTTCCAACGCGGTTACCTGCATGTATCCCACGAACCGATCGGTCCTGCCCACCTTGCCCGCGGCTATCTCCCCGTCCTGTGGGCGGGAGGCGGTGCGTCGGCGTACCGCCGCGACCTGTTCCTGGAACTGGGCGGTTTCGCAAGCCTGTTTTCTCCCTGTTACTTCGAGGACACGGACCTGTCGTACCGGGCCTGGCGCCGCGGTTGGCACTCCCTGGTGGCGGTCCACAGCCGCGTCCTCCACAAACATCGCAGCACGACTTCGCGCCGGTTCACCGAGGATGAACTCCGGCGGATGGTGGAGTCGCGACGGCTCTGGTATCTGTGGAGGAACTACCAGTGGAGGACGCTGCTCGGCCACTGGCTGCTGTATCCGCTGAACCTCGGCCGATGGACGTCCCTGGGGGCGTGGGGCCTGGCATTGAAAGCGCTGCCGGAAGTGCTGTGGACGCGCTTGATCGAGCCCGTGCGGATGATTTCGGATCGCCAGCTCTTTGCGTGGACCCGCCATCCCCTCCTGTGGCTGAACCAGTTTCAACCCGATCGCCGCCGGCACACCCGGCCCTCCGACAGACTGCGGATCCTGGTGGTGAGCGCCTATTTGCCTCATCTGGGCACTCACGGCGGCGCGGGCCGCGTATTCCAGTTGCTGAGTCGGGTCGCCCGCCATCACGCCGTGGATCTGTTGACCTTCGTGGAAGACGAGCGGGACGCGGCGTTCGCGGACCAGGTCCGTGCCGTTTGCCGGCGAGTGGAGACTGTCCTTCGCGCCGGGCACCGGCCGTTGAGCTGGTTTGCGTATGAGCCGTTCGAAGAATTCAACGTGCCCGCCTTCCGGGAACGTCTGGAGGAGATGCTGCTGGCCGAGGACTACGATCTGGTGCACTTCGAGTGGACCCAGTCGGCCCTGTACGAGGATCTGCTGCCGGCGGGGACACCCCGGCTTCTCACCGAGATCGAGGTGAATTATGCCGCCCACCGGACCTTCGAAGAGCTGGAACGAAGCGCCTGGAGGCGGTTTCGCCGGCGGTACAACACGTTGCAGACCCTGTATCGGGAGGTCGAACTGTGCCGGCGCATGGACTTCGTAATCTGCGTGACGGAGGAAGATCGCTCTTACCTGGCGGACTATCTTCCGCCGGACCGGATCGAGGTGATCAACACCGGCGTGGATCCCGGCTTTTTTCACTTCAATCTGGGCGGCAGCCGGCCGGATACGCTGCTTTTTGTGGGCGCTTTCCGGCATGCACCGAATGTCGATGCCATGCAGTTTTTCTGCGGGGAGATCTTCCCCCTGATCCTGACCGAGCGGCCGCAGGCACATCTCTGTATCGTGGGTTCCGGACCGCCTCCGGAAATCCTGCGGCTGGGCGAACACCCCAACATCACGGTGACCGGTCTCGTGGAGGATATCCGGGAGTACTACCGGCAGGCCCAGGTGGTGGTGGTTCCGCTGCGCACGGGAGTGGGGATCCGGGGCAAGATCCTGGAGGCGTGGTCGGCGGGACGGGCCACGGTCGCCACGTCACTGGCGGCGCAGGGGATCCGGGTGCGGCATGGGGACAACATCATGATCGCCGATGACCCGGAGGACTTCGCCTGCTGGACGTTGGCCCTGCTGCGAAACCCCGATTACTGCCGCCGGCTGGGCCTGCGGGGGAGGGAAGCCGTGGAGTCTTTCTACGACTGGGACCTCCTGGCCGATGAGCTGATCCGGTTGTACGAGAGGGCTGCGGACTGGGTCCCCCGGTCGTTGGAAGCCTCGGCGTGAAGTCATGAAGGTACTGCTTGTCCAGTGCTGCCATCTGCCCCAGTGGTTTTTCATCTGGAAGAAGCTCGAGGACCGGCATCCGGACTGGGAGATTCAGGCCCTGGCGACACCTCACGACGATGCACGATATTACGTCCGCCGTCTGGTACCCGATCGGGTCGTCCATTTCCTGGGGGACGGGAATGTTCCGGACGGGTTCGACCTGGTGATCTTCCCCCTCACCAACAGGGGCTACCTTCGCATCAGGCGGGTAGCCTGGCGACTGTCCGGCCGCAAGGTGGCGGTGGATTTCGAGGGGAATACCGTTGAACTTGGAGCCGTCCGGTTTTGGGCAGCCGCGCTGCGGCCCGCAAGCCGTCCCAGCTCTGAGTTCGTCGACCAGTACGAGTCGTTTCCCTATCGGCCGCTGGGCGAGAAAGTCCTGGTGGTGGAGAGTTGCCACCCGGCGCAGCTAAGCCGTACGGAACCGCTGCTGGCGGTCCATTTCCGCCGGCAGAGGGAGATGATTCGGATCGGGCGGGAGGGCTTTCTCCACGCCTGGAAACAGGTCCGGGGCCGAGCCTTCGACGGGGCGGTGGTCTACTGTTCTGGCGAGCCCGGCTACCTGCTGGTGCGGCTGATTCCATTCCTGCTCCGGATCCCCCGGATCCTGGTGGTCAATGAGTCAGGCGACTTCTTCTACGCCGGCGCCCGCAGTCTGACGTCATTTCTGTTCCGCCGGTTGCGGGGCGGCTGCGGCCAACGGCTCTGGGCGCCGCGGGTGCTGCTGGTCCAGACCGAAGACCGGCGTTATACGGCAGCCGCGGCCCAACGGCTGCGCGAGGACGGGCTGTTTCCGGAAGCCAGGATCCTGCTGGTGGCTCGTGCCGAGGACCGGGAGCAGCTGGAGCCTTTGGGTGACCAGGTCGAGCCGTTCTGGCTTCGCCGGCATCCTTCATGGCGGGATCTGTGGGCCCTCCGCCAGACAGTGCGACAGTTCCGGCCGGATTTCAACGCCGCCGTCTTCACCGGCAGCCCCGGTTTTCGCTGGCAAAAGCTGCTGTTCTTCCTGCTCGGTTCGCGGAGAAGCTTTATCTTCAATGCCCGCCTGGACGGCTACTGGCTGAGCCTGGGGACGTTTCCGCGGTTGTGGCGACACGAACCGCTGATGTTCGGTCTGGAGGCGCAAAGAACCATCCTGCTGATTCAGACCGAAAGCGCTGCCTACACCCGTGCTGCGATCGAGCGAATTCGGAGCGGACGGCTGTTTCCCGAGGCCCGGATTGTGCTCTGGTGTCGTCCGCAGGATGCGCCGGTGTTTGCCGGTTTGCCGGCGGTGGAGGTGACGCCTTGGAGCAGGGACTTGACGCTGCTCTGGAAGCGGTGGCGTCAGGCGGCCGGCAGCCGCCTGGAAGCGGCGGTGGGAGTCTTTACCGGCCGCCCGGTGTTCCGACCGGCGAAGCTGCTGTTCTGGCTCGCTCCGTGCCGGCGCAGGTTCGCCTTCAATGCCCAGTTGGAGGGCTATTGGGTGAACTGGCGGACCTGGCCCTGGATGTTGTGCCGGGAACCGGTGCTGCTCGGCGCCGCGGCTCCCGAGGCCCGCCGGGTCGTGTTGGTTCAGACGGAGGGCGTGGAGTATACGCGGGCGGCGGCGGCCAGGATCCGGGATCCGCGGCTGTTTCCCGGAGCGAAGATCCTGCTGTGGTGTCGTCCGGAGGACAGGTCCGCATTCTCCGGCGTTCCCGACCTGGAAACCGAGCCCTATCCCCGGAGTCTGACGGATCTTTGGAGGTCCCGGCGGCGGCTGGCAAGGCGGCATCCGGAGGCGGTGTTCGGAATCTTCACCGGCAGGCCGGTCTTCCGCCTCGCCAAGCTGTTGTTTTGGCTCGCCCCCGCTCACCGGCGATTCGCCTTTAACGCCCAGCTGGAAGGCTATTGGGTCAACTGGCGAACCGCCGGTCGGATGCGGCGGATGGAGCCTCTGCTGTTCAAGCCGCCCGGCGGGAGGGGCCTGCGGGTGGTCCTGGTGCAGACTGAGATGGCGGAGTATGTCCGGGCCGCCGCCGCGAGAATCCAAGAACCCCATCTGTTCCCCGGAGCCCGAGTGCTGCTGGTCTGCCGGGAGGCAGACGCCCGGCACCTGGCGGACCTTCCGGGTCTGGAGCGAACCCTAACCTTCCGTTCCGGCGCGTCTTGGTCCGAGTTTTTCCGCCTGCGGCGGGAGGTCCGGCGGTTCCGTCCCCAGGTGCGAGCCGCGGTCATGACGGGACGGTCCGTCTTCCGGGGATCCCGGCTGCTTTTCCTGTGCTCGGGGCTGCGCCGGGGGCTGGTGTTCAACGCCGCTCTGGACGGCTACTGGCTGTCACCGCGTACGTTGCCGCGAATGTGGAGGCGGGAACCGCTGCTGTTCGGGGAGCATCACGCCGGACCGCGGGGGGTTCTGCTGTTCGAGACGGAGGGCATCGACCGGATGGCGAAAGCCCTCTCCGTTCTCAGCCTGCCCCACGTGGCCGGGGGAAGCCCCATCCGGGTTTTCTGTCATCAGGACCGGGCGGGGTTCTACCGTTCCCAGCCGGGAGTGGAGACAACGATCTGCTACGGCAAGCAAAGTCTCGCCGCCGACCTGCGGGCGGTCATGCAGGTGCTGCGGGAACGACCGGGAGCGGTGGCGGCGGTCCTGTCGGGCCGGCCGGTCTTCACGTTCCACAAACTGCTTTTCTGGCTGACCCCCACCCGCCACAAGCTGATCTTCAACTCCGCGCTCGACTGTTTCTACCTGAGCCGTGAGAACTTCGGGCTGCTCTTCCGGAAAGGCCGCCATCCCCAGTACGCTTCACCGCTGGAAGCTCTGCTGCGCCCGGCGGTGAAGGCTCTGCTGTTCCTGCCCCGCTTCGGCTACCTGATCCTGTGGGCCCGATGGGCCCGCCGATAGCCCCGGCAGCCGGCAGACCTACGACAGCCGCTGGATGATGGCGTCAGCGAAGGCTTCGGTGCCCAGCTCCCCTCCCAGATCGCGGGTTCTGCACTGATCCGCCAGAGCGCGATTGTAGGCTGCCTTCACCCGTTCCCCCACCGCCCGCAGTTCGGGATCCCCGCGGCGGTCGGACAGGTGGTTGAGCATCATCACCGCCGACATCAGCAGCGCCAGGGGGTTGGCCACGCCCTTGCCGGCGATGTCCGGGGCCGAACCGTGGACGGCTTCGAAGACCGCCTCCCGGTCGCCGATGTTGGCGCCGGGGACAACCCCCAGACCCCCCACCAGTCCCGCGCACAGATCGCTGACGACATCTCCGTAAAGGTTCTCCAGCAGGAGGATGTCGAACTGGGCGGGATTCTGCACCAGCTTCATGCAGCCGGCGTCGATGATGAGCTCTTCGTATTCGATGTTCGGGTAGTCCACCCGGTGCACTTCCTGGGCACAGCGGATGAACAGCCCGTCGGTCATCTTCATGATGTTGGCCTTGTGGAAGACGGTGATCTTCCGCCTCCGCCGCTGGGTGGCGTAGCGGAAGGCCCAGAGAGCGATCCGCCGGCAGGCGCCTTCGGTGGCTACCTTCATGCTCATGACCACCCCAGGCGTGACTTCATTCTCCACCCCGCTGTAAAGACCTTCGGTGTTCTCCCGGATGATGATCAGGTCGACATCCTGAAACCGGGTGGCCACGCCCGGCAGATTGCGGACGGGGCGGACCGCCGCGTACAGGTCCAGTTTCTTGCGGAGTTGCACATTGACGGAGGTGAATCCCTTGCCCACGGGAGTGGTGCAGGGTCCTTTGAGGGCGACTTCGTGCTCGCGGATGGCGTCCAGGGTCGATTCGGGAAGCACGGCATCGCCTTCCGCCAGTGCGGCGATGCCGGCCTTGCGTTCCACCCACTCGATCGGTGCCTCGGCCGCCCTGAGCACCCGCTTGACGGCCTCGGTGATCTCCGGTCCGATGCCGTCGCCGGGGATGACGACCACGGGATATGTCTTCATCAGGTCCTCCTGGGAGGACGCATTATATTCCCAGGTCCGGCCGGCAGCCGGAGCCTCGATGCGATGGCGAAGTTTCAGATCAGGGGTTTCCCCGCCGCCTGCTGCAGCGAGAAAGCCCCGCCGTCACAGGTTGAACGGGTCGTCAAACAGCTCCACCGTGGAGCTGTTTCGAACCTGCAGGCCGTCCGACTTCCGGCGGACCACGATCTCATAGGGCATGGTGGCGACACTGCCGCTGAATCCCCACTCGGGGAAATCCTGCACCGACTTGAACGTGACCTTGAGAACTCCGTTCTCGACGCTGACCTGGGGAGGATTGATGTACTTGGAAGGACCGTTGTCGGACCCGAACGGATCGTAAAACGGAATGACACTGTCCACAAACGTTTGGCTGCGGACCGACTTGGGCGTGACCTCCACTTCCCAGTCCTGGGGGTTCAGCCCTCCGGGCACGTTCAGCTTGAAGTAATGCGAAATCGAATCCCCGCCGTCGCTCAGGCTGCCGCGAACCGCCGGACCCGATCCGAACGGGTTGAACTGACCCACCCCTTCCCTGATTCTGTCCCACCAGACTCGGACGGATCCGTCCGGATTCGCCCAGTAGAGCTGGGTGCCCCAGACATCGATGGTCAGCGCGGCAGAGGCCTGACCCTCGTTGTTCCGGCCGGTTCCAAACACGGTGGGGGTGGTGGTCCGAAACGCCACGCCCTGGTTCCAGTCCACATCCGCGATGACCTCGGTCGCCGCGGTAACCGACAGGCTGGTGGAAGTGCCGGAAGTGGAGCTGAAGGAAGTGGCAGCCACATTCGGATCCGAAGCCTGGATGCTCGAGTTGGCGTCCGCCAGGGCGGACCCGACGAAGAACTCAGCCGCGACCGGCTGGTTCTGCCCTTGGGTCAGGGCCAGCTTGGCCGGGTTCAGGATCACCTTCACAGTCTTGTCTTCTTCGCAGTCGCACTCCGGGTCTTCGAAGATGCCCGTCACATTGGGGAACAGTTGGGTGGGGAAGCGCGCATCGTGCTGGAACGGCGTCGGGGTAAACTCCGTCGAGCCCATCCAGCTCCCATTCCGTTGTAGAACTCGATCGAGCCGTCGGCCGTGTTGGCGGTCTGGTTTATTGCCGTTGCCGATCTGGGGGAAGACCAGGGCCGTGCCGGTGTCCACGACGGACAGGCCCACATCGTCTGGGGTCGGGACCAGGCGTGGATCATAGACGGCGTCGAGCCAGCCGCCCGACTCCTGCCGATCCAGTCTCCGCAGGGCCTGTTCGGCCTGGGCCTCCGTGACTTCGGGGTAACGATACTCGAGTTGAGGAGGAAGCTGGGAACGCCCACCAAGTCCGAGGGCGGCGAGAACCGCCAGGGTAAGCAGGGGAAACACCCAGGGGACCAAGGGCGTGCGTTGCATCCGATGCCTCCTTCCTTTCTCGAGAGGCTCAGTCGACGGCACCCACGGGATGACGGAGCCAAGTCAATCTCAGCCGTGGGGCAACGTCAATGACTTGGGAGAAGAAAGGGGGAAATTGTTGAGGGGTTCCGAGGTTGCGAGATTACGAGGTTCCGCGAGGCCCGCCCAGGGCGGGCCGAGCCTTGGAGTGCGGAAGCTTGCTTCCGCTTTGCCCCCGTTCCGCAGCCACCATCCGCACCCGATAAGCGGGTGGAGGACGGTCGGGCTGAGTCTGGCGGGGCCGCGAGGCGGCGGCGGGACGGACCAAAGCGCAAGCAAGCTTGCGCACTCCAAGGCTCCGCGCGCTGCCGCGCGCTTCGCGGGCGTTGTGCCCGAGGCCGTCGGGGGACGGAGCTCAGACCGCCGGCTCGCTTCGTCTGCCCGGACGGCGGGCGTCCTGGTCCGGGGCTCACGGCTGCCAGTGGCTCCGGTCGGCCAGATAGTCCAGGTTGTACGGTTCGTCCCATCTTTCAGGTCACTACCTCACTTCACGAATGTCGAGGCTAGAAGGCCATCAACCGACTCCGCCTCTCGTCCTCGGCAACATAGATGAAAATCCAGCTCAGGTTGCCGATCCTGGCGAGATTCTCAAGGATCTGCTCCACGCTCTCATTTTCGGCTGTGTAGACGACCCGGCAGCCGAAGGTTACGTAGGGAGGCATACTCCCTATGGTCCCTCCCTCACCATAGAACCTCCGCCTGAGTTGAGGAATACTTCCGAGAAAGTTGTTGAGAATGTTCACGGGTGACATATCTGGCGGCGCAGACCACTTCTCCAGTCTGAGATCCAAGGGATAATGAAGTCCTTTGTGAGATGTTCCAATATCTATATAGAACCGATCCGCCAAATATGGATGGACTCCCCACTGTGCTTCTTCAAAGTGCCCAGCGCTGATGACCTGATTGAACAGCTCTTTCAAGGTAACTTCCCTGAGCTGCAAAGAGATCGTGGGATCCTTGAACTCTCGTGAGACGGCTATCTCCACACTGAATTGGACGCCAAACCGGCGAGCCAGATCCTTCAGAACGCTGGTAAACGGCTGTTTCTCAACGGAGTACTGCTTGACGGTCAGCTCAATGAAGTCTTCGCCCAGCAGTCTCATGCCTTCAGGCAACTTGAACGGTCGGTATTGGGCGATGATCGAGGTCGTCATGGACCCGCAAAGAACAAGACCAACGAGCACACTTCGCATGGCCGACTACTCCTTGTTCGGAAAAGCGATGGCGCTGCATTGATAAGTTATATAGACGGGATCACTGGAAAGCCGTATACCGTTAATTGTGAAGATCTGCGTGGCGGTTGTTGCGCAGGGCGGAGAGCTGAAACAGACGCTCGAGCACATGAAGTATGTATCTGGCCACTCGTGGCCACTCGCCACTGGATCCAGTAATCCAAGGCCCAGCAACAGGATCGGAAAGGAGGCAACCGTTCCCGTTCGGGTTTACATGAAGATCTCCCACATGTCGTACGCCTTCGGCGTGCTTCGCTCCCGGGGGGCGAGCTTTCCCGGGGTCTCGCCTGACGGCTCGGCCCCGGGCTGCCGTTGTCGTACCCCTGCGGGGTACTCCGCCGGGGCAACAGGTAGCGAGGCTCTGGGGACGGGGTGTGGAGTGACGGGTGAGGTGGCCCGACTGGAGATCCCCGCGACAGGAGCGTTTCTCGTACCCCGCAACCGCGTTACCCGCAGCCCTTAAACAAACCTTTAAACCCTTGAACCATTGAACCTTTGAACCTCACCCCCGACTTGCCGGGCCGTGGCCACAATCTCGTCCGGCGTCGCCACGCCGGTGGTGCCCACCTGGCGGATTGTCACCGAAGCCGCCAGCAGCGCCAGCTCCATCGCCTCCACCAGCGACGCCCCCGCCGCCAGCGCCGCAGCCAAGGCCGCCGAGGCGCTGTCGCCGGCCCCTACCGGGTCGATGGGCCCGGTGACCGGAACCACCGGCAACCGCACCATCTCCGACCCGTTGTAGCCGGCCATCCCCTCTTCGGCCAAGGTCAGAAACACCGGACGCCCCGTGCGTTCGAACAGCGCGGTAAGCATCTCCGTTACCGCCTCCGGGTGCAGACCGGTGGCGCGGGAGGCCTCAGAGCGGTTGGGCTTGATCAGCACATGACGGAACTCCCCGATGCGGAAACGGGAATCCGCCAGCCAGATGCGGGGTCCGGCGTGGCTCGCCAGATGATGGATTCCCTCCCGGACGCCGGTGGTGACCACCCCGGCGTCCCGCTCCTCCACCTGATCCATCACCAGGACGGCGTCGGCGCGGACCGCCAGTTCCTCGAGCAGGCGGACGATTTTCCGCTGATCCTCGCCGGCGGTGGGATGCCGGTGCTTGAGGTCGAACCGTTCCGCCTCCTGCTCCACCCCGTCGCGGCGGAACATGGGTTTCGTATACACCGGCGTCACCCGGCCTGGCACGGCGAGCAGACCTCTGGTGGAGGCACCCCGGGCCTCCAGATCCCGCTGCAGTTCCCAGCCGGCTCCGTCGTCGCCGATCAGGCCGACGGTTTCCACCTGTTTCAGCCCCAGGGCGCACAGGTTGTTGGCGACGGTCCCGGCGGCCCCCGGTGAGTGGCGGACCTCAACCACCTGATGGGCAGGCAGTCCCGTTTCCAGCGAGGTTTCCACCAGCTTGGGCTCCACCACCCAGTACTGGTCCAGGAAGAAGTCTCCCACCACCACCGCCCGGAGCCGACGGATCCGGGTCAGCAGATCCTCGAGCCGCTCGATCTTCACGTGGACCCCTTCGCCTTCTGAACGGCGTGGTACAGGGCGGGGAAGGTTTCCCGGTGGTGCCCCCGAAAATAGTAGCTCCGGCCGCCGTCCTGAACGGTACGCACCAGCAGGGTCTTCAGGGGCCGGAAATAGTACCGGGGATCGTCCCGTGGAGGTTCCCCGCCGCCGGCGTCTCCCAGGTCCTGGAGATCGAAGACGGCAGTGGTGAAGCCGCGGATGGTACGGCCGTCCTGGTGGGCCACATTGCGGGCCATGCTCAGAGCCTTCAGGAACACTTCGGGTCCCATCACCGCCGTACCGAAGTTCAGCAGGACGCCGGCATCCAGCCGCTCAACCTCCCGGGCAAAGATCAGAAAGTCCTCGTAGCTGGCCCGTCCCAGCGCTGAAGCATCGCAATTGGGATGTTCGTGGATGATGTCGTAGCCGATCCCGATGTGTACTGTTACCGGTACCCCCAGGCGCCAGCCGGCGGCCAGCAGACTGAGCTCACCGTGCGGGTAGGAGCCCAGGGCGATTTCACGGCCCAGCGCCTCCCCGAAGCCCAGTCCCGGCGAACGGGCGACGATCTCGTTGATCCGTCCTGTCTCCCGCCAGAGCCCGAACCGTCCCTGCCGGATGTAACGGCCGACGCTTTCGGTAGTCGCCCCGATCAGGGCCATTTCGAAATCATGGATCGGGCCGGCCCCATTGAGGGCAACCAGGGTGATGAGATCCTGCTCCATCAGGCGGATCAGATACCGCACCACACCCGCCCGGAGCAGATGAGCCCCGGCCGTCAGAATGACCGCCGCCCCCGCCCGACGGGCCCGGACGATCGCCTCTCCCACCTCCTCCAGCCGGGGGTCGCGGAACGTTCCTCTCGGCTCCTGCAGCGGAAGGACCGCGGAAAGGTCGAGGAGGTGCTCGCGCAGCGCCAGAGGCTCCAGCCGAAGCCGGCTGCGGTCGAAACGCGGGTAGCGGCCGGCGGCAGGATCACCGGTGGAGACCGGGCCGGCGATGGGAGGAGCGGCGGTGTCGATCCCGCTCAGCCTCAGGAGGTCGTCCAGGGCCAGGAAATTCGGGGCCAGCAAGTGCGCCCCGGCGGCAACCAGACGCTCCCGCTTGAAGGCGTCCAGACCCTGACCGGTGAATTCGTTGCTGGCGATCCCCACCGCCACTCCGCCGCAGCGCCGGGTCTCCTCGATCTCGACGTAGCCGTCGCCGAAGGAAACCAGCTCGGGTCCGGAAAGCCGGTGCTCTTCCAGGATCCGCCGAATCACAATCTGTTTGGAAAAGCGGCGGAAGTCGTCGATGGCCCCGTGAATCTCCGCGCCGAAGTAGTGGTCGATCTCCAGGAGTTGCGCCTCCCGGCGGACGAACTCCAGGTCGGTACCGCTGGCCAAGTAAAGGGCCAGCCCGCGCTCGTGCAAAGCCCGCAGGAACGGTCGGGCACCGGGCAGCAACCAGTCGTCCGGTCGGGCGCGGCCGGCGGCCAGGTCGTCGATCCGCCCGCGGATGACCTGCCACAACCGCTCGTGGTACTCGCGCTTGTAGACCAGTGGGTCTTCGGGCTCGATCCCACGGTGGCGCAATTCGTCGGCCAGCCGCAACATCTGGTAGATGGTTTGCCTTCCGGTCAACCGGGCCACCCAGGCCCGAACGTCCTCCCGGAACCGGTCCGGGGCCTCGCCGGTTGCTTCGGCGAGGCGGTCCGTGATGTAGTCGACCATGACCTGTTGCCAGCCGCGTCGAATCAGCGAAAGCGTCCCATCGAAGTCGAACAGCACGGCGGAACGGCGGCCCGCAGGAGGAAATTCCAGCACTGTGACCACGGTGGGGAGTATACGGGACGGCCGTACCCCGCGGCAGCCGGTCTCCCGGTGCAGCGCGGATTGCGGTAAGGTGGGGAGGGGGGCAAAGGTTCAAGGGTTCAAGGGTTCAAAGGCTTAAGGGATCAAAGGTTTTAAGGTAGGGGTTCAATGAGCATTGATCGGCGTAGCTTCCTGCAGGCGTCCCTGGCGGGTGCCCCGTTGTTGCTGGGGCGGTGCGGGACGCCCGGCACCGCACCTTCCGTAGCGGACCCGACCGCTTTCGAGTTCAACGAGCGCAGCATTCGGGAGCTGCAGGCGGCCATGCAGTCCGGCGAGCTGACAGCCCGGCGCCTGTGCGAAGCCTACCTGCAGAGAATCGCCGCTTTGGACCGTCGGGGACCTGAGCTGCGTGCAGTCATCGAGGTCAACCCGGATGCCTTGGCCATCGCCGAGGCCCTCGATGAGGAACGGGTCGAGCGCGGTGCCCGGGGCCCCTTGCACGGCATTCCGGTCCTCCTCAAGGACAACCTGGACACCGCCGACCGAATGACCACCACCGCCGGTTCGCTGGCGCTGGAGGGCTGGATCCCGCCGGAGGACTCCCACGTTGCCCGGCGGCTGCGGGAGGCGGGGGCGGTGCTGCTGGGCAAGGCGAACCTCAGCGAGTGGGCCAATTTCCGCTCCCAGTACTCCACCAGCGGCTGGAGCGCCCGCGGCGGACAGTGCCGCAATCCCTATGCCCTGGATCGCAACCCCTGCGGCTCCAGCTCGGGCTCGGCGGTGGCGGTGTCCGCCAACCTGTGCGCGGTGGCGGTTGGTACCGAGACCGACGGTTCCATCGTCTGCCCGGCCAACGCCACCGGTATTGTGGGCGTCAAGCCGACCTTGGGTCTGATCAGCCGGAGGGGGATCATCCCCATCGCGCACTCCCAGGACACCGCAGGACCGATGGCGCGTACGGTGGAAGACGCCGCCATCCTGCTGTCCGTCATGGCCGGATCAGACCCCGGAGACCCGGCAACGGCCGAGTCAGATCATCGTCGGGCCGACTATGCTGCGGCACTGGACCGGCACGCCCTTCGGGGTGCCCGGATAGGCGTCGCGAGGCAATTCTTCGGCTTCCTGCCGGCGGTGGACGAGGTGATGGGACAGGCGCTGGCGGCGCTGCGGGAGCTGGGTGCGGAGCTGGTGGATCCGGTCCAGTTGGCCACCTTCCGCAAGTTTGGGGATGCGGAATACCAGGTGCTTCTGTATGAGTTCAAGCACGACCTGAACCAGTACTTGTCCCGGCTGCCGGCGGATTTCCGGGTCCACACTCTGGCGGACCTGATCCGGTTCAACCAGGAGCACTCGGAACAGGAGATGCCCTATTTCGGTCAGGACATCTTCCTGGAGGCGGAAGCCAAGGGCGGCCTTGACAGCCGGGAATATCAGGATGCGCTGAGCCTTTGCCGCCGGCTCAGCCGGGATGAAGGGCTGGATGCTGTCTTGCGCGAACACAGACTGGACGCCCTGGTGGCCCCCACCGGGAGTCCCGCCTGGAAGATCGACCCCGTCAACGGTGACCATTTCTTGGGCGGAAGCTCCAGCTTCGCCGCAGTGGCGGGCTATCCCAACGTGTGCATCCCGGCGGGCCTGGTTTCGGGGCTGCCGATCGGAATCTCGTTTATCGGGGGTCCCTGGTCCGAGGTACGGCTGCTGTCGCTGGCCTATGCCCTGGAACAGGGGTTGAAGGCCCGGCGCCCGCCCCGGTTCGAGGGGTGAGCCTTGCGGTCGTCCGGCGTGGCCTTGAGGTTGGATCGGCGCCGCTGGCTGGCGGGCTTGGGGGCGGTCTGGCTGACCGGCGGGACGGCCCGCGCCCGCTCTGCCGAACGCTGCGAGTTCGAGCAGCTCCGTATGGGTACCCTCTTCCGCCTGGTGGTATGGGGCACGCGGGAAGAGGCCTCGGCCGCGGCGTTGGCGGCCTTCGAGCGGGTGGAAGAGCTCGAACAGATCCTGAGCGACTACCGGGAGGACAGCGAGCTGTCGGAGGTTTGCCGGACCGCCTGGAAGGAGCCCCGGGTTATCAGCCCCGAGCTTTACGAGGTGCTGGAGGCCAGCCTGGAGTGGGGTCGCAGGACCGGCGGAGCCGTGGACGTGACGGTCAAGCCCCTGGTGGAGCTGTGGAGGCTGGCCCGTCAACAGCACCGCCTGCCGGATCCGGCCGAGTTGGCCGAAGCCCGGACCCGGACCGGCCTGGACAAGCTGCTCCTGAACCCCCGAACCCGCTCGGTGCGGTTGGCGCTGCCCGGGGTGAAGCTCGATCTGGGAGCCGTGGGGAAAGGCTACGCGGCCGACCAGATGCTGAGTCTGCTGAAATCCCGCGGGCTGTCCCGGGTGTTGGTGGACGCCGGCGGGGACCTGACGTTGGGGGACGCTCCGCCCGGCCAGGCAGGCTGGCGGATACGGCTGGAAGAGCAGGCCGCGCCCACCCGTGACATCCGGCTGCAGCGCTGTGCTGTCGCCACGTCGGGTGACCGGTATCAGTTCCTGGAGCTGGAGGGGGTTCACTATTCCCACATCCTGGACCCGCGGACCGGCCGCGCCGTCACCCACCAGGGTTCCGCCACCGTGATCGCGCCGCGGGGCCTTGACGCCGATGCCCTGGCGACAGCCCTAAGTGTGCTGGCGCTGGAGGAGGGGATCCATTTGGCGGAACGCCTCGAAGCGGTGGAGGCCCGAGTGGTTCGCCGCCTTGCTGACGGTTCGGTGCGGATCGGCCGGACCAGTGGTTTTCCCGCTTGACCCCTTCCGCCGGTTGGGTGAAACTGGCGGGGTTTGTCCGGGTCCGCGAGACCGGATTCAAAGGAGTGCGATTGAATCCTTTTCGACTGCTGAAGACCAGGGTGTTTCTTGGTGTGGTGCTGGGGGTGTGTCTCGCCAGTGGAGCCTTCTACCTGAGCTACGCCACCATGAAAGCCACCGCCACCAACGAGTACTGCGACAGTTGCCATGTGCACCCCCATTCCACCGAGACCTGGAAGCTGGGGAAACACTACAGGAACTCCAGCGGAGTCGTGGTCAACTGTGTGGAGTGCCATCTCCCGCCGGAAGGACTGGACCACCTGGTGGAAAAAGCCAAGGCGGGGGCCCGCGACCTCTACGCCTTTTATTTCAAGGATCTGTCTACCATCGACTGGGATGCCAAGTCGACCCTTGACCAGGCGGTGCACTACACCTTCGATGAGGCCTGTATTCGGTGTCACCAGGAGCTGTTTCCGGTGGGTATGGCGACCAAAGGTGTGGACGCCCACATCCATTACCGGAAGCACAAGGATGAGGTGCGGTGCATCAACTGCCACCTCAAAACCGGCCACTTCCACGAGGAGGCCGAGGAGACGATACTGACCTCGGTGGATACCGGCGCCGTGACCGAGTATGAACCGACGGCGACCCTCATCGCCGATCTCGCACCGGACGAGTTCAAGGACTACACGGAGGTCATCCCTAACCTCAACGTCAGGTTCGAAATGGTGGCCGTCCAGGGCGGTACCTTTACCATGGGAACACCCGCTGAGGAACCGGGACGGGAAGAGGATGAGGGGCCCCGGCGCCAGGTCCAGGTGAGTCCGTTCTGGATCGGCAAGTTTGAGGTGACTTGGCGGGAGTACGACGCCTACTATTCTCAAACCGCCACCCGCGGGAAGAACGACCGCGGGACACGGGCTGACGGCATTACCGGACCGACGCCTCCATACGGTTCTCCGGACCAGGGGTGGGGCAAGGGCAGCCGTCCGGCCATTACCATGACTCACTACGCGGCGACAAAGTATTGTGAGTGGCTTTCGCTGGTCACGGGGCGAACCTATCGGTTGCCCACTGAAGCGGAGTGGGAGTACGCGGCGCGGGCCGGCGTCGAGGGTCCGTTCCCGTTCTTGCCCCAGGTGGAGGAATCCTGGTTTGCGCGTTGGCAGCGACAGCTCTTCGGAGGTGCCCCGTTTGCCGAGACGCTGCTGGACGAGTACGCGATTTACCGCGCCAACAGCCGGCTGCGGACCTATCCCGCCAACGCCAAGAAGCCGAATCCATGGGGCATTTACAACATGTACGGCAACGTGCGGGAGTTCTGCCTGGACTATTACGCCCCCGACGTTCTGGCTTCCTATCCGGAGGATGCTCCGGTGAGGGATCCGCGGGGCCCGCAATCCGGTACCGAACACGTGGTTCGGGGCGGGTCTTTCAAGAGCGAGGTGCAGGACATCCGCGCCGGGGCCCGCGATCATACCCAGCATGCCGCGTGGCTGAAGACCGATCCCCAGACGCCGAAAAGCGTCTGGTGGTACTCAGACTGCAATGATGTGGGGTTCAGGGTCGTCCGTGAATACCGGCCGGGGGAGGTATCCCCCTCAACCCTGGCGTCTGGCGGCCCGACCTCGAGGTGAGACCTGGGGGAAAGGGAGGAAGCAATGATCGAGAAAGACAAGGACCGGGAGTCAAATCTGAGTCGGCGCACGTTCCTGGGAACCGCCGCTGTCGCCGGAGCCGTGCTGGCCGCCTGTACGCAGGCGCCGGAACCGCAGGTTCAGTTGGGGCCGAAGATGGAGCTCGGTCCCAAGACCGCTCCCGACGGAACACCCATCAAGGCGGGTCTGATCGGCTGCGGCGGGCGCGGTACCGGAGCCGCCATGGACTTCCTGAGCGCCGGTCCCAATCTGGAACTGGTGGCCATGGGGGATGTGTTCCCCGACCAGGTGGCGGACTGCCGACGCAAGCTGAAGGAGCAGAAAGGCGTCGAGGTCCCCGAGGACAAGTGTTTCAGTGGATTTGATGCCTACCAGAAGGTGATCGATGCGGGAGTGGACTACATCATCATCGCCACCCCCCCGCACTTCCGTCCACAGCAGTTTGCGGCGGCCGTGGAAGCGCGCAAGCACGTCTTCATGGAGAAGCCGGTTGCGGTGGACCCGGTCGGGGCGCGCGCCATCATGGCCGCAGCGGAAAGGGCCGACGCCCTGGGTCTGAAAGTCGCCACCGGAACCCAACGCCGCCACCAGCGTTCCTACATCGAAACCTACAACCGGGTCATGGACGGTGCCATCGGCGAAATCGTCGCCGCGCGTTGTTACTGGAACCAGGGACAGCTCTGGTACAAGCAGCGCGCCGCCGGCTGGTCCGACATGGAATGGATGATCCGCGACTGGGTCAACTGGACCTGGCTGTCCGGTGACCACATCGTGGAGCAGCACATTCACAACATCGACGTCATCAACTGGTTCACCAACTCCCATCCGGTCAAGGCGGTGGGGATGGGAGGGCGCCATCGGCGGGTGACCGGCGACCAGTACGACTTCTTCGCGGTGGACTTCGAGATGGACAACGGAGTTCATGTGCTCAGCATGTGCCGCCAGATCGACGGCTGCGTGAACAACGTGTCCGAGTTCATTGTCGGTACCAAGGGTTCCAGCAACTGCGCCAACACGATCTTCGGCCCGGATGGAAGCCCGGTGTGGACCTACAAACCTGAAGGGCAGGAAGGTTCCGCCGGCGGTGACAACTCCCCATACGTCCAGGAGCATATCGACCTGGTGACCGCCATCCGCCAGAACAAACCGCTCAACGAGGCGCGCAATACCGCCGTCTCCACTCTGGTGGCCATCATGGGACGGATCTCCGCCTACACCGGGCGCCAGGTGACCTGGGACGAGATGATGGCTTCGGACATGCGGCTGGGTCCGAGCGAATACGCCCTGGGGCCCTCGGATCTGATCAAACCCGTGATTCCGGTGCCAGGGACGCAACAGGCCTAGGAAAAAGGGGCCTCCCTCCCGGGTGCAGGGAAGGAGGCCCTGTTTTCCCCTGCACAACCGACCGGTCAGCCGCTGCGGGGTTTGAATCTCGAGACCTCGGCCAGCCGTCGCAGCAGGTGCTCTTCTTCCGGGGTGAGCCGGGTCGGGATCTCGATCCGCAGCTTGACGTACAGATCGCCCCGTCCTCCGTCACGGGTGCGAAGACCTTGACCCCTCAAACGCAATTTCGTTCCCCCCTGTGAACCAGGAGGAATGGTCAGTTCCACGTGTCCGTCCAGCGTGGGGACCGTCAGTTTGGTTCCCAGCGCCGCTTCCCAGGGGGTCACCGGCAGCTCCATCTGCAGGTCGTCCTCCCCCACCACTTCGAAGATGGGATGGGGCTTGACCCGAATCCGCAGGTAGAGGTCTCCGGGCGGTCCTCCGGGACGGCTGGGCTCTCCCTTGCCGGCCAGCTTCAGGACCGAACCCGAACGGGCGCCGGGAGCGATGTTGACGGTCAGCCGGCGCTTGTGCTCGACGGTGCCTGCGCCGCCGCAGCCGGCGCACCGGCGAAGCGCCTGGGTACCCCGACCGGCGCAGTCCGGACAGGGGGCGGCGCTGTGAACCGAGAGGGTGGGACGCGCTCCCCGGTGGATGTCCTCCAGGCTGAGCTCGATGTCTGCCTCGATGTCCCCCGAGCCGGAGGGAGCGGTTGCCTGGCGGGCGGTCCTGCCGGCCGCCGTATGGTGTCCGCCCGGGCGCATCCCGCCGAAGAGAAACTGGAAGAAATCGCTGAAACCTCCGCTCTGGCCGAAAAAGTCCTCCGCCGGGGCGCTTCCGAAGTCGAAGCGGACATCCCACCCGGGGGGCGGCGTGAACTCGGACCCTCCCTGCCATCCCGTGCCGAGCTGGTCGTATTGGCGCCGCTTTTCCGGGTCGGAAAGGACGGCATAAGCCTCCTGCAGGTCCTTAAAACGCTCTTCGGCCTCCCGGTTTCCCGGGTTGAAGTCGGGATGGTACTTCCGGGCGAGCTTGCGATAGGCCTTGCGGATCGTCTCCTGATCGGCCGTTCGCTGTACGCCCAGGATCTCGTAATAGTCCTTGTACTTCACGTTTCGCCGCTCGATGTTGTTCCAGGCCGCCGACTTCCGTCCTGTTTAACACAAAGTGAGTAAGATGGACGAGCGGCGGGAGCAAAGCCGCGGCTTTCCGGGCGGGTGCCCACCTTCCATCGGGTTCTGCTATCCTTTCGTCCGTGGCGGTGTTGACGACAGTAACGGAGCGGCCCTGGACACCGACGTCCTGGCAGCAATGCAAGATTTCGCAGATCCCCAATTATCCGGATCCTGAAGCTCGGGACCGGGTGGTGGCGGAAATCATGCGTCTGCCTCCTCTGGTTACCAGTTGGGAGGTCGAGGCACTCAAGGCCCAGTTGGCGGAAGCGGCTCAGGGGAAGCGTTTCCTCCTGCAGGGGGGCGACTGTTCCGAAAGCTTCAGCGAGTGCAGTTCTTCGATCATCGCCAACAAACTGAAGATCCTGTTACAGATGAGCCTGATCCTGGTGGTGGGCGGCAAGAAACCCGTGATTCGGGTGGGCCGTATCGCCGGGCAGTACGCCAAACCCCGCTCCTCGGATGTGGAGGTGATCAACGGACGGGAGCTACCCAGTTACCGGGGAGACCTCATCAACCGGTACGGTTTCACTGAGGACGACCGGACTCCCAACCCGGAGCTGATGCTCCGCGGCTATGAGCGGGCCGCCCTTACCCTCAATTTCATCCGGGCTCTGGTGGACGGCGGGTTCGCCGACCTCCACCATCCCGAATACTGGGACCTCGACTTTGTCGCCCAGTCCCCCGAGGCAGCCGAGTACCGGCGGATCGTGGAAGCCATCTCGAATTCCGTCGGCTTTTTGGAGACGATCCTGGGAGGGCGGGTCAACGAGTTTCGACGAGTAGACTTTTACACCAGCCACGAGGGGCTGCACCTCTACTACGAGATGGCGCAAACCCGCCATGTCCCCCACCGCACCGGCTGGTATGACCTGTCTACTCATTTCCCCTGGATCGGCAACCGCACGCGCAATCTCGACGGTGCGCATGTCGAGTTCTTCCGCGGTATCGCCAACCCCATCGGGGTCAAGATCAGCGGATCCATCTCGCCCGAGGAGCTGATCGAGCTGATCGAGATCCTCAACCCCCGCAACGAGCCCGGACGCCTGACCCTGATCCACCGGTTCGGGGCCGACCAAATCGAGCGCTACCTTCCTCCGCTCATCGACATCGTGCAGCGTCGTTCAAAGATCGTCCTGTGGTGCTGCGATCCCATGCACGGCAACACCGAGTCCACGGCCTCCGGCAAGAAGACTCGGGAGTTCAGAAGGATATTGCAGGAGGTCGAACAGGCTTTTCGGATCCATCAGGAGATGGGTTCCTACCTGGGTGGAGTCCACTGCGAACTCACCGGCGAAAATGTTACCGAGTGCATCGGGGGCGCCCGCGGGCTCACCGAGGCGGATCTGGCCCGGGCCTACCGTACCCAGGTCGATCCCCGACTCAACTACGAACAGGCGCTGGAGACGGCCATGCTGATCTCCCGGCTCATGGCCCGCTACAAGAACGGACAGTGAACGGCAGGTTTCGGCGGCTCTTGCTGCGCGCGGTCCTGGCGTGGGCCGTAGCCTCCGCGTCGTGGGCGCAAACGGCTCCCGCTGTCGCGTACGAACACCGGCAGACCAACGACCCCCTGTCGATCCACATCGGAATTGTGCGCCCGGAGCAGGTGCGGATTGTTGCCGAGCTGGCCGGTGAGGGCCGTCTCGGTCGCGAGCCCGTTTCCCGGTTGGCGCAGCGGCGACGGGCCTGGCTTGGAGTCAACGGCGGCTTTTTTCGCATCGGCGAGCCCGATGACGGGGATCCGGCGGGCGTCCTCAAAGTCCATGGAACCTGGGTGTCGGACGCTCCCATCCCCCGTGGTGCGCTGGGATGGACCGCTGACGGGCGGAGGGTTTTGATCGGCCGGCTGGCGACCCGTTGGGAACTCGATCTGGATGGAACAAAGTGGGCCATCGCCGGTCTGAATCGGAGCCGGCGCGAGGGTGAAGTGGTCCTCTTCAGTTCCCATTACGGAACCTCGACACGGACTTCCAGTGGACTGGAACTGGTGGTGAAGGAGGGACGGGTGGCGGAGGTGCACCGGGGCGGTGACACGGGCATCCCACCGGATGGCTGGGTCGTTTCCTTTGGGGGAGCCACCGCCGGCGGGCCGTTTGAGGTGGGTGTCGGGGCACGCCTCTGCACCACCATCGGTGGACCCGACTCCCACCTCGACTGGCAGGCCATGGAGTTTGTGGTGGGGGGAACTCCGGTCCTCGTCCGTGACGGCCGGCCGGTTGCCGATTTCCTGGAGGAGGGGGTGCGACGGGATTTCGTCCGGGAGCGCCATCCACGCACCGCGGTGGGGGTCCGCCCGGACGGCGCCTGGGTTTTTGTGGTGGTTGACGGCCGTCGTCCTGAATTCAGCGTAGGGATGACCCTGTCCGAGCTGGCGGAACTGATGGTGTCGCTGGGGTGCCGGGAGGCTCTGAACCTGGACGGCGGAGGTTCCTCGACCTTCTTTCTGTACGGACAGGTGGCAAATCGGCCGTCCGACCTTTCCGGAGAACGTCCGGTCTCGGACGCCATCCTGGTGCTGCCGCCTGGTAAGCCGTGATGACCCACCAGTCCTGCGCGAAATCACCCATTGTGCGGCGTCGTTGCGTTGTCTGCCCTGCCGCTTCCGGATACAATGCGCGCTGGCACGGCGTTTTGAGGGCTGGAGGTCCAGGCAGAGGCTGATCCACAGGAAGCGGCTCAGTTCGTGCTTCAAACCGTGCTTTCATGCTCGTGAAAGGAGGATTATCAATATGGCAGTCAAGGTAGCGATCAACGGCTTTGGTCGGATCGGCCGCAACGTCCTGCGGGCGGCCAAGGAAATGAAGGCCGATGTGGATTTTGTGGCCATCAACGACATCACGGATGCCAAGACGCTGGCGCATCTTTTCCAATATGACTCGCTTTACGGCCGGTACAGCGGGAAGGTGACCGCCGACGGGTCTGCAATCGTGGTGGACGGAGACCGGATCGAGGTCTACGCCGTGAAGGACCCCGCGCAGATCCCCTGGGACCAGGTGGGCGCCCAGGTGGTGATCGAGGGAACCGGGTTGTTCCGCAAGCGGGACGACGCCGCCAAGCACCTCAAAGGCTCAGTCAAGAAGGTGGTGATCACCGCACCCGCCAAGGGCCCGGACGTGACCATCTGCATGGGCGTCAACGAGCAGGTGTACGACCCGAAAGCCCACACCATCATCTCCAACGCCAGTTGCACCACCAACTGTCTGGCTCCGGTGGCCAAGGTCCTCCATCAGAGCTTCGGCATCGAGAAGGGCCTGATGACCACGATCCACAGCTATACCAACGACCAGAAGATCCTCGACCAGCCCCACAAGGACCTGCGGCGTGCACGGGCGGCGGCCTTGTCCATGATTCCCACCACCACCGGGGCGGCGGCCGCAGTAGGGCTCGTTCTTCCGGAGCTGAACGGCAGGCTGGACGGTTTCGCGATCCGCGTCCCCACCCCGACCGTCTCGGTGGTGGACCTCACTGCCACCCTGAAGCAGTCGGTCACGGTGGAGCAGGTCAACGCAGCCGTGAAGGCGGCCGCCGAGGGCTCCCTCAAGGGCATTCTTCAGTACTGCGATGAGGAGCTGGTGTCGGTGGACTTCCTCAAGAACGCCCATTCTTCCATCTTCGACTCGCTGTACACCAAGGTGCTGGACGGCAACCTGGTCAAGGTACTGTCCTGGTACGACAACGAGTGGGGCTATTCCTGCCGGATCGTGGACCTGGTCAAGTACATCGGCGAAAGGCTGTAAGCCCATGGCAAAAGGCATTTACAAGCTGTCCGTGAAGGACCTGGACCTTCACGGTAAGCGGCTGTTCATGCGCGTCGACTTCAACGTGCCGGTCAAGGACGGAAAGGTGGCCGACGACACCCGGATCCAGGCGGCCTTGCCGACGCTCAAACTGGTGCAGGAACGGGGCGCCAGGGTGATCCTGGCGTCCCACCTGGGGCGCCCCAAAGGCGAGAAGAAGCCCGAGTTTTCCTTGCAGCCCGTCGCCGGCGCCCTCTCCCGGGTGTTGGGTCAGGACGTCGCCTTCGTCCCGGACTGCATCGGGCCGGAAGTGGCGAAGGCTGTGGAGCGGCTGAAGCCCGGCCAGGTGCTCCTGCTGGAAAATGTCCGTTTCTACAACGGCGAGACCAAGAATGACCCCGAGTTCTCCAGGCAACTGGCTTCGGTGGCCGACGAATACGTCAACGACGCCTTCGGGACGGCCCACCGCGCCCACGCCTCGACAGTGGGCGTTCCGCAGGCTCTGGGACGGGGAGCCGCCGGACTGCTGATGGAGAAGGAGGTGGCGGCGCTGTCCCGGGTGTTGTACGGAGCCGAGAAGCCGGTCGTTGCCATCTTCGGCGGCGCCAAGGTCTCCGACAAGATCGATGTGATCCAGAACTTTCTGGGTCTGGCCGACCGAATTCTGCTGGGCGGCGGGATGGCCTTCACTTTCCTCAAGGCGTTGGGGAAAGAGATCGGCAAGTCGCTGCTGGAGGAGGACCGTCTGGAGGTGGCCCGCGAGCTGTTGGAGAAGGCACGCAGTCGGGGTGTGGAGGTGGTGTTGCCGTCCGACGTGGTGGTCGCCCCCGAGTTCAAGGAGGGCGTGGAGTCCAGAGTGGTCAGCGTCGACGCCATCCCTGCCGACTGGATAGGCCTGGATGTGGGCCCGCAGACGGTGGCGGCGTTCAAGTCGTGCCTGTCCGGGGCGCGTACCGTGATCTGGAACGGTCCGCTGGGCGTCTTCGAGATGGCTCAGTTCGCTCAGGGCACGCTGGGGATCGCCGAAGCCGTCGCCGCCTGTGGCGGATTCACTCTGATCGGAGGCGGCGACTCGATCTCCGCTGTGAAGAAGGCGGGGGTGGCGGACCGCATCTCGCATATCTCCACCGGCGGCGGAGCCTCCCTGGAATTCCTGTCAGGCCTGGAGCTGCCGGGCATCGCCGTGCTTACCGACAAGGAGCAGTGAGTTGAGAAAGCCCGTCATTGCAGGCAACTGGAAGATGTACAAGACCCGCTCGGAGACCGTGGCCACGCTCCGGGCCCTGCGGGGGGAGGTCGACGGCGAGCAGCGGTCGGAGGTGGTGGTCTGTCCCCCATTCACTTCCCTCGCTGCCGCCGCCGAGGTGCTGGCCGGGTCCACCATCGCCTTGGGTGCCCAGAACTGCGCCTGGGAGGACGAGGGGGCGTTCACCGGCGAGGTATCGCCGGGCATGCTCCTGGATTGCGGGTGCCGCTACGTGATCCTGGGACATTCGGAACGTCGTCAGTATTTCGCCGAAAGCGACGAGATGATCGCGCGCAAACTGGCGAAGGTCCTCTCGACACCCCTCACCCCCATCCTGTGTGTCGGGGAGACCCTCGAGGAGCGGGAAGCCGGCAGGGTCAGCGAGGTGGTCCTCGGCCAGCTCCGCCGGGATCTGGCTGATTTGACAGAGGAAAGGGTATCCCGTATCATCATCGCCTACGAGCCGGTGTGGGCGATCGGGACGGGCCGGACAGCGACTCCGGAAACCGCCGAGGAAGTCCATGGAATGATCCGCCGGTGGCTGTCCCAGACCTATTCGCCGGACCTGGCGGAGGGTTTGCGCATCCTCTACGGAGGCAGTGTCAAGCCCGGGAACATCGCCGAACTCATGGCGCAGCCCGACATTGACGGTGCCCTGGTGGGAGGGGCCAGCCTCGACGCGGCGTCGTTTGCCCGGATCGTCAAGTACTGAAGGCAGGCTGAGAACGTATGTACTTTATTCTGTTGCTGCTGCACCTGATTGCGTCGGCGATCCTGATCCTGGTGGTTTTGCTGCAAAGCGGCAAGGCCGGAGATCTCGCCTCCACCTTTGGTGGGGCCACCAGCCAGGCCGCTTTCGGCGCCCGGGGGGCGGCGACGGTCCTGACCAAGGCGACGACGGTCAGCGCCATCGTCTTCATGCTGACCTCCCTGAGTCTGGCGATCGTCTATACCCGGGGGACCGGGACGACGATCATGGACCGACTGCCGGCGACCCCGCCCGCAGCAACGGAGACGGCTCCTGCCACGCCCGCGCCTGCCGAACCGCCTTCCGCTGCACCCGCCGAGCAGCCCTCAACGCCCGGCGGCGATGGCGGTGCTTCCGGCGGCGGCGAGAACTCGGGAAGCGGCGGCCAGTAGTGCCGGAGTGGTGGAACTTGGCAGACACACCATCTTGAGGGGGTGGCGCCCGTAAGGGTGTGCGGGTTCGAGTCCCGCCTCCGGCACCAGATTCACCCCGGCGGGGTGATGGGGTCCCGCCCGATCTGCGGCCCACCTTGACCGCCCTGCTTGCTCCTTCATACAATCCCCCTCAAGTTCTCCGGGCGCTCCGCCCGGCTTGATCTCGAACCCGGAGGGAGGTAGTTGTCCTGCGTTTCGTGAAGCGCCGCGAGGGCGTGGCGTTGGTTCTTGTTCTCGCTGCCGCCGCCTGCAGCCGGACCCGGCCGGTTGACTTCGACCAGGAGATCCGCCCCATCCTGCAGAGCCGTTGCACCGTCTGCCACGGTGGTATCAAGCGGGAAGCGGGACTGAGTCTGCTGTCCGGTTCGGAGGCGCTGCAGCCGACGGCCAACGGCAACCTTGCCATCGTTCCCGGCGACCCGTCAGCCAGCGAGGTGGTGCGACGGATCCGCCACCCTGATCCCAGGAAGCGGATGCCACCGGAGGGCGCCGCCCTGGCCCCCGGCGAGATCGAGCGGATCGAAGCCTGGATCGAAGCCGGCGCCGACTGGCCGATCCACTGGGCCTATGTGCCTCCCCGGCGTCCGCAGCCCCCGGGGGTTCGGCGGATCGAATGGGCGCGCCAGGACTTGGACCGCTTCATCCTGGCCCGTATGGAAGCTGCGGGAATGGAGCCGTCTCCGCCGGCCGACTGTGGAACCCTGGTGCGGCGGCTCTATCTGGATCTGGTGGGGCTGCCCCCTCCCATCGAGGAAGTGGAAGCTTTCTGCAGCCGGCCGGACGACCAGTCGTATTCCGCACTGGTCGACCGCCTGCTGGCCTCCCCCCGTTTCGGCGAGCGCTGGGCGTCGATGTGGCTCGATCTGGCGCGCTATGCGGACACCAAGGGCTACGAGAAGGACCCCCACCGTTCCATCTGGCGGTACCGGGATTGGGTCATCGACGCGTTCAATCGGGACCTTCCGTTCGACCAGTTCACCATCGAGCAGCTTGCCGGCGATCTGTTGCCGCAAGCCTCGGAGAACCAGCGGATCGCCACCGCCTTCCACCGCAACACCATGACCAACACGGAAGGCGGCACCAGCGACGAGGAGTTCCGGATCGCCGCCGTGATCGATCGCGTCAACACCACCATGGAGGTTTGGCAGGCCACCACCATCCAGTGCGTCCAGTGCCACAACCATCCCTATGAGCCGATCCGACACCAGGAGTATTACCGGCTGTTCGCCCTGTTCAACAACACCGCCGACAGCGATTTGGCCGACGAGACGCCGGTTCTTCACACGTTTCAGGATGAGGATCAGCGCCGGTCCGCGGCTCCGATTCTGGAGGAGATCCATCGCCTTGAACGGGAGCTCGAAGCGGCTGCCGGGGAGGAATGGCTTCGCCGGGAGCTGGCCCAGTGGGTTGAAACCGCGCGCCGACAACTGATGTCCTCCGAAGGCCGGGATTTGTTCGGCCTGAAGGAAATCCCTGAAGAATCCGAGATCGAGGAGATCATCAAGAAGGATGAGCAGGACCGGGACCCCAACGAGCGGATGCGGCTGGCCCGTTACTTCGTGTCGGTGGTGCCCAAGCTCGCGTCCCTGAGGGATCGGCTGGTGGCGGCCCGCCGGCGGCTCACCGGGCTGAATCCCATCACGACGCCGGTGCTGGAGGAACTTCCCGATGATCACGCCCGGATCACCCGGGTTTTTGAGCGCGGCAACTGGCTGCTCCCGCGCCAACCGGTGGAACCCGGAGTCCCCGAGGTACTGGGCCGTTTGCCGGAAGGCAGGAAGGTCAACCGGCTGGACTTCGCCCGATGGCTGGTGGCTCCGGAGAATCCCCTGACGGCCCGCGTGGCGGTCAACCGGTTCTGGTACCAGATCTTCGGGAGAGGTTTGGTCTCCACCCTGGAAGACTTGGGTTCGCGAGGCGACCGTCCGTCCCACCCGGAGCTGCTGGACTGGCTGGCTGTGCGTTTTTCCCGTGACTTCGGCTGGAGTGTGAAGTCCTTGTTGAGGGAGATCGTGCTCTCGGCTACTTACCGCCAGTCGTCCCGGGTCGATCCCGGCCTGTTCGAACGGGATCCTTACAACGAGCTGTACGCCCGCGGCGCCCGCTACCGGCTTTCGGCGGAGCAGATCCGCGACCAGGCGTTGACGGTCGCCGGGCTCCTCAGCAGCCGGATGTACGGGCCCAGCGTGATGCCACCGCAGCCGGAAGGGATTTGGAACAGCCCTTACGGCGAAGCTGACCGCTGGATCACCAGCACCGGTGATGATCGGTACCGGCGGGGCATCTACACCTACTGGAAACGCACCAGCCCTTATCCCTCGATGGTGACCTTCGATCATCCCAGCCGGGAGACCACGGTTTCCCGCCGGATCCGGTCCAGTACCGCCCTGCAGGCCCTGGTGACCCTCAACGACCCGGTGTACGTCGAAGCGGCCGCCGGCCTGGCCGCCCGCATGCTGGGTCGCGGCGGTGGGGTGGGCGAAAGGATCCGCTGGGGCTACCGGCTGGCACTGGCCAGGGAGCCCGCTGAACCGGCAAGCCGGGAGCTGGAGGAGCTGTTTGCGGATGCGCGGGAGTACTTCGAAGCCCATCCCGACCAGATCCACAAGCTGGCCCGCACGATTGAAGCCCGCATCGAGGGCCCCGATCACGCGGCCCTCACCGTCGTCGCCAACGCCATCATGAATCTGGATGACTTTCTGACGAGGAACTGAAGCCATGGAACTCCAACAGGAGCTTCGGAAAGCCTGGGCAGGCTACCTCACGCGGCGGCACTTCCTGCACCGCTGCGGCCTGAGTGCCATCGGCGCAGCCCTGGCAGGATTCCGGATCGACTGGGGAATGGGGGCGGACGGATCCGCCAGGACGCCGCACTTTGTGCCCAGGGCCAAGCGGGTGATCTACCTGCACATGGCGGGGGCTCCGTCGCAGCTCGAGCTCTTCGATTACAAGCCCAATCTGCATCGGCTCCACGGGCAGGAGTGTCCGGAGTCGCTGTTGGCGGGCCGTCGCTTTGCCTTCATCCAGGGGACGCCGAAAATGCTGGGTCCCCAGGCCGCCTTCGCCCAGCACGGCCAGTCCGGCGCCTGGGTTTCCGACCGTCTCCCCCATTTCTCCCAGGTGGTGGATGAGGTCACGTTCCTCAAGGCGATGCACACCGACGAGTTCAACCACGCCCCGGCCCAACTTCTCATGCTGACCGGCAGCCCCCGTCCCGGCAGGCCCAGTTTCGGTTCGTGGGTGGTCTACGGTCTGGGCTCGGAGAACGAGAATCTTCCCGGATTCGTGGTGCTGCTTTCGGGCAAGCACCAGCCGGACGCCGGCCGTGCCGTCTGGAGTTCGGGTTTCCTGCCGACGGTCTTCGAAGGCGTCCAATGCCGATCCGAGGGCGACCCTGTGCTGTACGTGTCCGACCCGGAGGGTTTGCCTCGCTCCTTGCGGCGGCGCACCGTGGAAGTCATCAACCGGATCAACCAGCGCTCTTACGAGGAAGTCCGGGATCCCCAGATCCTCTCCCGGATCGAGCAGTATGAGATGGCGTTCCGAATGCAGATGTCGGTTCCCGAAAGCATGGACATCTCCCAGGAGCCGCCGGAAATTCACCGGATGTACGGCACCGAGCCGGGGAAGACTTCGTTTGCCAACAACTGTCTGCTGGCCCGGCGCCTGATCGAACGCAACGTCCGTTTCGTCCAGCTCTTCCACTGGGGCTGGGACTCCCACGGCGCCGACAAGAGCGAGGCGCTCAACCTGGGCTTCAAGGACCGATGCCGCGAAGTGGACCGGCCGATGGCTGCATTGATCAGTGATCTGAAGCGCCGGGGATTGCTGGAGGACACCCTCGTCGTCTGGGCGGGTGAGTTTGGGAGGACGCCCATGCTGGAGAACCGTTCCGGCATGGACAACCGGTTTGTCGGCCGGGACCACCACTCCGACGCCTTTACCGTTTGGCTGGCCGGCGGAGGAGTCAGGCAGGGATTCACCTACGGCGAGACCGACGAGATCGGCTACCAGGGCATCTCAGGCAGGGTGCACGTCCACGACCTGCAGGCGACGGTGTTGCATTTGTTGGGGATGGATCACGAGCGGCTCGTCCATCGCTTCCAGGGGCGGGACTTTCGCCTGACGGACGTGCATGGACGCGTGGTCGAGGAAATTCTTGCCTGAGGCTTCCGCATCCGGAATGGAAAGAGGCGTGGTTGCGCAGTCGGACCGTCTGCATGGGGCGGCCTTGGGGGTGGTGGCGGTCCTGGTTCTTGCCTTCCTCTGGTTCTCGCCGGCTGTCCCGCCGGTATGGGCTGGGGTGGGGCGCCTGCATCCGGCGGTGGTGCATTTCCCCATAGCATTCCTGACATTGGCCGCTGTGCTCGATCTCTGGGGTTCCTTGCGGTCCCAGGTGCAAGTGGCTGCCCGGATGTTGTGGCTGGCAGGGTTGTGGAGCTTGATCCCGGCTTTGCTGGCGGGTCACATGCTGGCTCAATCCGGCTCCTGGGAGCTGGTGCTGCTGGACCGCCACCGTTGGGCGGCGGTCGGACTGCTGGCGGTGGGAGTCGCGGGGTTTCTCCTGCGGGCGGGTCGGCCGTCGGTTTTTGGCCGGCGTCTGACGGCGGTGCCGGTGTTGCTGCTGGTGGCCTGGACCGGACACGGTGGCGGTTCTCTGACCCACGGTCCGGATTACTTCACCGCCTGGTGGCGGGAGGGGGAACCCGGGTCCAGGCAGCAGGAGCTTGGTCCCCTGCCGGTTTTCGCGGGCATCATCCAGCCGATCCTGAGCGCCGAATGTGTGAGCTGTCACGGCCCGGCGCGGGCCGAAGGGGGACTCCGGCTGGATTCGTACGAGGCGCTCCGCAAGGGAGGGGACGAAGGACCGGTGCTGGCGGCGGGTCGCCCGGAGGCCAGCGAGCTCTACCGCCGGGTGACTTTGCCGCCTGGCCACCGGGAGCGGATGCCGCCGGCGGACCGGCCACCGTTGGGGGTGGGCGAAACGGAGCTGCTGGCTTGGTGGATCAGCCTGGGCGCTTCGCCGGAAATGCGGGTGGCTGAAGTCCGCCCCGACCAGATGCCGACGTCGGTCCGAACCGCTTTGCTCCGTCGGGGACGCCTGGGCCCCGCCGATCCCCTGGCGAACCTCGATCCGGTTGACCCGTTGCCGACCGGAACGCTCGAATCGCTGGCTGGGCAGGGGATCCCGGTGCGCCTGGTGGCGAGGGACTGTCCCTATCTGGAGGTGGATCTGTCGGGCCGGTTGGTGACCGCCGGCGAGTTGGACCGCCTGGCTGCGGTGGAGAAACATGTGGCGTGGCTCGACCTGTCCGGCTGCCGGCTGGAACCGGATGCCTGGGAACGGTTGGGACGGTTCGTGAACCTGCAGCGGCTTCGGCTGGACCGCAGCAACGTGACCTCCCCGGACCTGGCGGCACTGGCAGGTCTAAACAAATTGTCCTATTTGAACCTTTATGGCACCGCTGTGGCCGACGACGGGCTCAGGCATCTGGAGTCGCTGTCCGGCCTGTCGACCGTCTACGTGTGGCAGACCGGGGTCACGGACTCCGGAATCAGGGAGCTGGCGGCCCGCCTGCCGCGCCTGCGGGTGGAAGCCGGGGTTTCGTCCCCGGAAGCGCCGGCGTCGGCGGAGGGCGGGACGTAGTCAGCCGGCGGGATTCACCCGGAGGTCCGCGGCGCCCTGCCGGCACCGCGGACCTCCGGCAGCTTCCCCGTGGTTTACTTCAGGGCCGCATGGGCCGCAGCCAGTCGCGCCACCGGGACGCGGAAGGGGGAGCAACTGACGTAATTCAGGCCCAGTTTGTGGCAGAACGCGATGGACTTCGGATCTCCTCCGTGTTCGCCGCAGATCCCCACCTCGAGGTCCGCACGGGCGCCGCGACCCTTCTCCACCGCGATCTTCATCAGAGCGCCGACGCCGTTCTGGTCCAGGGTCTGGAATGGGTTCTCCGGCAGGATGCCCTGTTCCACATAGGTCAGCAGGAACCGTGCTTCGGCGTCGTCGCGGGAGAAGCCGAAGGTCATCTGGGTCAGGTCGTTGGTGCCGAAGGAGAAGAACTGCGCCACCTGGGCGATCTCGTCCGCGGTGACGGCCGCCCGGGGGATCTCGATCATGGTACCGAACTTGTATTCGACGTGAACGCCCTTCTCTTCCATCACCTGCTTGGCCACTTCCTCGAGGGTGGGCTGGATCAGCTTCAACTCGTTGACATGACCCACCAGCGGGATCATGACCTCCGGCTTCACCACCACCCCCTGTTTGGCCTGGTTGCAGGCCGCCTCAAAGATCGCACGGACCTGCATCTTCACCAGTCCCGGCATGATGATGCTCAGCCGAACACCGCGCAGCCCCATCATGGGGTTGCTCTCGTGCTGGGCCCGGATTGCCGCCAGCAGGTTCTCTTTTTCCTTCAGCCCCTCGGTCTGACCCTTGGCCCGCATGGTAATGACCGCTTCCAGGACTTCCTCTTCGTTGGGGAGGAACTCGTGCAGCGGCGGGTCGATCAGGCGGATGATGACCGGCAGGCCGTTCATCGCCTTGAAGATTCCCTCGAAGTCGCCGCGCTGGAGCGGCAGCAGCTCGTCCAGCGCCCGCTGGCGTTCCTCGGGCGAGTCGGTCAGGATCATGTGCTGCACGATGGGAAGCCGTTCTTCCTCGAAGAACATGTGCTCGGTGCGGCACAGTCCGATCCCTTGGGCGCCGTAGGCCCGGGCCCGTTCCGCATCCTTCGGGTAGTCGGCGTTGGCCCACACCTGGAGGCGACGGAACTGATCCGCCCAGGAGAGGATGGTGAGGAGGTCGGTCTGATCCTCGAAACGGGGAACGACAGTGGGGATTTGCCCCAGGAAGACCTCACCGGTGGTTCCATCGATGGAAATCCAGTCCCCTTCTTTCACCACCGCCCCTCCGGCCCGGAACTCCCGGGTCTTGAGGTTGATGGCGATTTCGCTGGCGCCGCAGACGCAGGGGACTCCAAACTGCCGGGCGACCACGGCCGCATGGCTGGTGGCGCCGCCTTCGCTGGTGAGAATGCCCTTGGCCGCCAGCATGCCGTGGACGTCATCCGGCTTGGTGAAGGGCCGCACCATGATGACCGCCTTGCCCGCCTTGCCCCATTGTTCCGCCAGGTCCGCATCGAAGGCCACCATGCCCACTGCCGCCCCTGGTGAGGCGTTCACGCCCTTGCCCAGCAGCTTGCCCTCGTGAGCCGCCTGCTTCTTGGCTGCCTCGTCGAAACGGGGATGCATCAAGGCGTCCACTTCCGCGGGCTTCACCTTTTGTACCGCCTTCTCCCGGGAGAAGAAGCCTTCATTGCACATGTCCACGGCGATCTTGACGGAGGCCGCCGCGGTACGCTTGCCGTCGCGGGTCTGCAGCATCCACAGCTTGCCCTTTTCGATGGTGAACTCGACGTCCTGCATCTCCTTGTAGTGCGCCTCGAGCTTCTTGCAGATCTCCACGAACTGGGCGTATGCCTCCGGCAGGTCCTTTTCCAGTTCGGCGATAGGCTTGGTGTTTCGGATGCCGGCCACCACGTCCTCGCCCTGAGCATTGAGCAGGTAGTCGCCGTACAGTCTTTTCTCCCCGGTGGCGGGGTCACGGGTGAAGGCCACACCGGTTCCCGAATTCCAGCCCATGTTGCCGAACACCATGGTGCAGATGTTGACGCCTGTCCCCAAGTCGTGGGAGATCCCGGCGGCGTTGCGGTAATCGATGGCCCGCTTCCCGTTCCAGCTCTTGAAGACCGCTTCGGTGGCCAGGCGGAGCTGCTCGTAGGGATCCTGCGGGAAATCAAAACCTTTTTCGCGGCGGATGATGGCCTTGAATTCCTGGGTGAGATGCTTCCAGTCTTCAGCCGTCAGGTCGGTGTCCACCTTGACGCCCTTGGCGGCCTTGTAACCGTCCAGCACGTGCTCGAAGTGTTCGTCCTCCAGACCCAGCACCACGCAGCCAAACATCTGGACCAGCCGCCGGTAGGAGTCGTAGACGAAGCGTTCGTCCCCGGTCAGCTCAATCATCCCCTGGGCGGATTCGTCGTTCATCCCGATGTTGAGGACGGTGTCCATCATGCCGGGCATGGAGAACTTGGCGCCGGAGCGGCAGGACACCAGCAGCGGGTTCCTGGGATCGCCGAACTTCTTGCCGGTCTGTTGCTCGACCCGCTTCATCGCCTCCCGTTCCTGCTCCATGACTTCGTCGAGGATGCGGCTGCCCTGCTTCATATAGGCGACACAGGCAGCGGTGGTGACGGTGTAACCGGGTGGAACCGGCAGGCCGATCCGGGTCATCTCGGCCAGGTTGGCCCCCTTGCCGCCCAACAGAGCTCGCACTGCGTCCCAACTGCCGCCGACCGCGGCTTCCGCCTGATCCACTTCGTCAAACAGGTAGACCCATTTCGTCGTCATAACTTCTCCCTTCTATGTTGCGCGTCCGCTTGAGTTTCGCTTTCCGGCCCGGCATGGCGACTGCCGGCTGCTTCTCGATCCTTGATCTCCAGCGAACCTCTCTCCCCCTAAACCTTGGAAAATTGATACCTTTGAACCCTTGAACCTTTCCTCCGTCCCCGGATCAGTCGTAGTAGTCCAGTCCCAGGTGCGTGATCTGATCCTCGCCACGCAGGTAACGCAGGGTGTTCTTCAGCTTCATCAACTGGATGAACAGGTCGTGTTCCGGGTACAGATCGGGCCGGGTCATCGGGCTCTTGAAATAGAACGACAGCCACTCCTGGATCCCCTGCATGGAGGCCCGCTGGGCCAAGTCCAGGAACAGGACCAGATCCAGCACCAGCGGAGCGGCCAGGATACTGTCCCGGCACAGGAAATCGATCTTGATCTGCATGGGATAGCCCAGCCAGCCGAAGATGTCGAGGTTGTCCCAGCCTTCCTTGTTGTCCTTGCGGGGAGGGTAATAGTTGATTCGGACCTTGTGATAAAAGTCCTGGTACAGCTCCGGGTACAGATGCGGTTGTAGGATGTACTCCAGGACCGACAGCTTGCTTTCCTCTTTGGTCTTGAAGGACTCGGGGTCATCGAGGACCTCGCCGTCACGGTTGCCCAGGATGTTGGTGGAGAACCATCCCGACAGCCCCAGCAGGCGTGCTTTCAGACCGGGAGCGATGATGGTTTTCATCAGGGTCTGACCGGTCTTGAAGTCCTTGCCGCAGATGGGGACCCGGTTCCGCTGCGCCAGCTCCCACATGGCCGGGATGTCCACCGTCAGGTTGGGAGCGCCGTTGGCGAACGGGATTCCCAGTTTCAGGGCGGCGTACGCATAGATCATGCTGGAGGGAATGTCTTCGGCGTTACTGCGCAGGCCCTGTTCGAAGGCATCGAGGGTCTGATGGACCTCATGCGGCTGAATGAAGACCTCGGTGGAGCCGCACCAGATCATGACCAGCCGGTCCAGCCGATGGGCGCTCCGGAACTCGCGGATCTCGTCCATCAACTGTTCCGCCAGGTCCATCTTGGACTTCCCCTGTTTGATGTGGTGACCGTCCAGCCGCTTGACGTAGCGCTTGTCGAAGACGGCCTTCATCGGTTTGAGGGCCTCCAGTTCGGGACGCAACTGGTGGAGCAGGGACTCTTCCAGGACGCCGGCCTTGAGCGCGGACTCATAAGCGGAGTCCTCGAAGGGGTCCCAGGCCCCGAAGACCAGGTCTTCGATCCTGGCCAGCGGCACGAAATCCTTGATGGCGGGAACCCGGTTTTCGGTCCGCTTGCCGAGGCGGATGGTTCCCATCTGGGTCAGGGAACCGAAAGGACGTCCCAGTCCCTTCTTGATGGCCTCGACTCCGGCCACGAAAGTGGTGCTCACGGCACCCAGCCCCACCAGCAGAACCCCCAGCTTCCCGGCAGGTTCCGCGATATTGACTCCCTTATCCGGCATTGGCTCCTCCTCCCTGCGGTTGCACAATCTCCGAGATGTCGGCCACGCTGAGGAACAGATCAGAGATCCCTCTCAGCAGCGCCAGCCGGTTCTCCCGGATGGCTTCTTCGTCGGTCATCACCAGGACTTCGTCGAAAAACCGGTCCACGGGACCCCGGATCGCCGCCATCTGGCGCAAGGCGTCTTCGTAGTCGCGCCGGGCGACAGCCTCCTGGACGCGCGGTCCCAGGGTCTGGAAAGCCTGGAACAGGGCGGTTTCCGCGTCTTCCTGGAAAAGCTGCGGGTCCGGCTGTTTCCGGTCGCCGCCCTGTTGCAGGATGTTCTTGCTGCGCTTGTAAGCAACCGCCAGGGCCTCCAGGTCCGGGTCTCCCTTGAGAGCAGCCAGCGCTTTGCCTCGCGCCAGTACGTCAGGGACTGTCCCCATCACGGTTGCCAGCACAGCCCGAATGACGTCCGGCGGGACCGCCTCCCGCTGGAGCTGGAATGAAACCCGCTGCTGCAGGAAGCTCAGGACCTGTTCGCGGACGGTTTCGGAATCCGGCTGGGGAGGGAATCCGGCCTGGGCGGCTGAAACCAGCTCGGGGAGCGGGATGTCAAGCTCGCATGCGCCCAGCAGCGCCACCAGCCCCTGGGCCTGACGGCGCAGGGCAAACGGGTCGCTGGATCCGCTGGGAACGATTCCCACACTGAAACAACCGACGATGGTGTCGATGCGGTCGGCGATGGACAAGAGCTTCCCGTAGCGGGAGGGTGGCAAGGGGTCCTCGACCGAAACCGGCTGGTAGTGCTCGTAAATGGCGCGCCAAACCGGTTCCGGGTAGCCCTCTTCCCGGGCGTACAGGCCTCCCATCACCCCCTGCAGCTCGGAGAACTCGCGGACCATGTCCGTGACCAAGTCGGCCTTGCAAAGTTCGGCAGCCTGCTGCAGGTCCGGCGAGGGGTCCAAGCGGCGGCACAGGGCCTGGATCCGCCGGGTCTTGTCCAGATAGGAACCCAGCTTCTCCTGGAACAGGACGTTGCCCAGACGCTCCACCCTGTTTCGCAGGGGAGTTTTCCGGTCGGTGTCCCAGAAAAACGCGGCATCCTCCAGTCTGGCCTGCAAAACTTTCTCGTGTCCTCTTCGAATCCTGCCCTCTGGGTCCGAGCTGTTGTTGATGACGGTGAGGAAACACGGCGCCAGGCGTCCGTCCGCTTCCACCAGGGAGAAATACTTCTGGTGATGGCGCATCACGGTGACCAGTACCTCAGCGGGAATGCGGAGATAAACGGGGTCAAAGTTGCCGCGCACCACCGATGGAAATTCGTTGAGGTGCACCACCTGGTCCAGCAGTTCCGGATCCGGGTGCAGCCGGTATGCGCCGGTACGCGCCTGCAGACCTTCCTCGATTCTGGCCCGGCGCACCGCCGGATCGACGAGGACGAAGTTGCGCTGCAGGCAGGCGACATAATCCTCAGCGCTGGGGATTTCAACGGCTGTGTGACCCAAAAACCGGTGTCCCCGGCTGGTCCGTCCGGACGCGACTCCTTCGATTTCAAAGGGGACGATCCGGTCGTTCCACAGACAGACGAACCACCGCAACGGCCGGATGAAACGGAAACGGGACTCCGACCAGACCATGTTCTTCGGCCAGCTCAACGAGCTCACGACCGAATGCGCCGATGCCGTGACGACCTCAGGCACCGGTCGTCCCGCCACCTTCCGTCGCAGGGCCAGGTATTCCCCCCGATCGGTCCGGACCCGTTCCAGCGCCTCGACCGCCACGCCCAGCTTGCGGGCGAAGCCGTGAGCCGCCGCCGTGGGTTGCCCGTTGCCGTCCAAGGCCACCGAGACCGGCGGACCCTGCAGCACTTCTTCGCGCTCGGCTTCCCGTTCCGGCAGGCCGCGGAACAACAGGGCGAGGCGCCGTGGCGTGCTGAAGCAGAGTACGGAGCCCACGCCGATTCCGCAGTCGTGGAATACCCGCAGCCAGGCGTCGCGGAGCTGTTCCAGCCCCGGTGTAATCATGTTGGCCGGGATTTCCTCGGTCCCCAACTCGAACAGGAGGCTATTGTCCATTTTGTTCCACGTATCTTCGAGCGATCCTGACTGCCAAACTGCGGACCCGGTTGATCAACCCCACTCGCTCCGTCACGCTGATGGCCCCGCGACTGTCCAACAGGTTGAAGGTATGGGAGCATTTCAGGCAGCAGTCATAGGCCGGGAGAATACAGTCCGCCGCCAGGCAATTCCGGGACTCCTGTTCGTAGAGATCGAACAGCCGGCGCAGCAGGACCGGATCGGCCAGTTCAAAGTTGTAGCGTGAAAACTCGAACTCCTCCCGCTTGCGGACTTGGGCGTACGTGTATTCAGGTGCCCAGGCCAGGTCGTAAACGCTATCCTTCTCGGCCAGAAACGCTGCGATGCGTTCCAACCCGTATGTGATTTCCGCCGAAATCGGCATCAGATCCACCCCGCCGGCCTGCTGAAAGTAGGTGAACTGGGTGATCTCCAGCCCGTTGAGCAGGACCTGCCAGCCGATCCCCCAGGCCCCCAGAGTGGGGCTTTCCCAGTTGTCTTCCTCGAAGCGCAGGTCATTCAGTTCCAGGGGAATGTCCAGCGCCCTCAGGCTGTCCAGGTAGATGTCCTGGACGTCGGCGGGAGCGGGTTTGAGGATGACCTGAAGCTGGTGATGGCGGAACAGGCGGTTCGGGTTCTCCGCGTAGCGGCCGTCAGCCGGTCGACGGGACGGCTGCACGTAGGCGACCTTGTAAGGTTGCGGACCCAGAACCCGAAAGAAGGTTTCCGGGTGCATGGTCCCGGCGCCGACCTCGACATCGTACGGCTGTTGGATCACACAACCGTGGTGCATCCAGAAACCCAGAAGCTGATGGACCACATCCTGAAATGTCAACATCTGTGCCCTTGCCGGCTATTCCTTCCAATCGGTGCTCGGTGGGGCTCGCCCCAAAACGAGTCGAGTGTCGGTTCCGGCCCGAAATGCGGATCAACCCCGGCCCAGGACCGGACCGGGGCAGGGGAGCGGGCGGGCCCGCGGGGCCGCCCCGCCTCAACCTCCTGAAAAGTTGGTCTAATGTTCTTGTCGCCGGAGAGCCGGCCCTTACAGCAACTCCTTCAGCATCCTCTTCGCTTTCAGCGGTTTCTCGAGGTGATTTTCAATCAAACGTCCGGCAACCTTCTCCAGCAGGTCGAGATCTTCGAATCGCCACTCAGTCCCGCCCAGTTCAGCCGGCGGGGTCTTCAGCATGGCCAGTGTCCGGGTTGCCAACGGCTCGGGCAGGATCTCCCCCAAGTTCGGCAACACGCCTTCGAACTGCAGCAGCCAAAACTCAAAATAGCGAGCCAGCAGGCGGGGCGGAACCTGTTCCGCCGCTTCCGTCACCGCCAGGGCCAGACGAAACAGCCGGTCCCCGGCGACCTCCTCCCGCGTGAACTCAAGCAGCAGCTCGGCGAAATAGCCGAGGTAAAGCTGCTGTTCCCAGCCCAGCCGGTAGGCTGGTGAAACACGTATGATCTCACAATTCTCCAGGGCCGCCAACTCCTGGTGTTCTCGACGCCGAAACGTGATCCGGGAATGGGTCAGGGGTTCCAGGGCGGACCCGAAACGGCTGCGCGCGCGCTGGGCGCCATATGCGGCGGCCCGCAGCAGACCGTATTCGCGCGTCAGAAATACTGCCACCTTGTGACCTTCCGCGAAGGGGTAGGTCCGCAGCGTCAGCGCCTCACAGGACTCGACCATGGTGAATGGGGCGGGAGGTCAGTCCGGCTCGACCCGGGAGACCGGCATGGCGGCTGGACGCCAACGGTAGCGGATGAACTGGTAGAAGCGCAGAACCGGGCCGCTGAAGGCGTAAGTCAGGGCCAGCGCCATCAGGACCGGCTCCGAGTACCAGACCACCGCCGCTACCAGCAGCGCCACCAGCAGGACGTTCAGGTGCGATCTGCCCCGGGTCAGCGGCAGGTGCTTCATGGACGGATAACGCAGGGTGCTGATCATGAGCAGGCCCACGACGTAGGTCGTGACGATGAGCACGAGCTTGGCGGCAGGATCCTGGGGAGGATCCTTCAGCAGATGGACGGTTGCCGCCAGCACGCCGGCGCCCGCCGGTATGGGCATCCCGGCGAAGTGCTTCAAGTTCTGGACCTGGACATTGAACCGGGCCAGGCGCATGGCGCCACAGACGAGATAGACGAAAGCGGCCAGCCGGGCAAGGTCGCCCAGGTCCCGCAAACCCCAGGCATACATCAGGACCGCCGGCGCCAGCCCGAAGCTGATCACATCGGCCAGCGAGTCGAGTTGCAGCCCGAAATCGGAAGTGGCTCCCGCCATCCTCGCCACCCGGCCGTCCAGGCCGTCCAGCACGATGGCGATGCCGATGGCAATGGCCGCGTGATCGTATCTGCCCTGCAGGGTAGCAATGACGGCGAAGAATCCGGCGAAAAGGTTGCCGACGGTAAACAGCGAGGGAAGAAGATAGACGCTTCGACGGAGTTTGCGAGACCGGCGGAGGCGACGTTCCGCTTCGGCTTCCGCAGGACTGATCACCTGGGCCTGCTCCATCTGGCAACCACTGAACTGCCCGCCCGGACCCGGTCTCCCGCCTTGACCTTCAGTTCCGCTTCCGGCGGAACCAGCAGATCGACCCGGCTCCCGAACCGAATCAGCGCTATTCTATCACCCTTCTCCACATAGTCCCCCTGACGTTTCCAGGGGATGATGCGCCTGGCCACCAGCCCGGCGATGAGCGAGAAACGAAGTCCACCGATCTGGAAGACAAGCTGTTCGTTTTCCGCCGACGCCCGTTCGTCGAAGGCCAGCAGAAAACGGCCGGGCTGATGGCGGCACTCCTCGATGCGGCCTCCCACCGGGGCCCGGTTGACGTGGACGTTGAAGACCGAAAGGAAAATGGAGAGGCGGGTGCCCGCCGCCTCCTGCCGGACTTGGATCACCTTGCCGTCGGCGGGCGAAACGATCACCTCGGGGTCAGCGGGAACCTTCCGCTCCGGGTCACGAAAAAAGAACAGAATGAAAGCCGCCAACCCCAGCAGCAGCAACGCCGGTGCCGTCCAGCCGGCCAGCCAGATGAGCCCTCCGACGGCCAGCGGAGGAGCTGCAAACAGATAACCGTCCCGGGCGATTTTCACGGCTCTCTCCACTGAAACCCGGGAGGTGCCCGCCGGACGACCGCCGGCCGCCGGCAGGCTTTCCGGACTACTGAACCGACTGAGCGGACTGATGCTGCTGGATCAGCATCTGCATCTGGTCCTTCAGGACCAGTTTCTTCTTCTTGAGGACCGTTTCCTGTACCTGCTCGTCCGTCGTGAGAAAGGGCTTCTCCATCAACTGGGCCAGCTTCCGTTCGAACTCCTGATGTTGGTTCACGAGTTCACGGAAGCGTTCGTCGTGTTCGATGAGATACTCACGAGCTGCCCTTTCATCCATGTCAAAACCTCCTTGGATAGATTGGATTGCTGGGGACGGTGAGGTCAGAGGAAGTGATGCCGACTGACGCATCTCTCAGGGAGCAACTGTAGCAGATCTGCAAAGCAGGCTTCAACGGGGGTGGATGGACAGGCGGCGGATGGGACCCAGGGACCCGCGGAGACCCATGGAAGCATGGGGCAGACGGGACCGAGGGGATCAAGATCATTCTTGGATGAAGCGTCCTAGCTGCGGAACTCTTCCTTGCGGATGCCATGGCGGGCCAGCAGCTTGTGCAGTTGCCGCACACCGATGCCGGCAGCCCGGGCGCTGCTGGCAATCCGACCCGAGTGACGCTGCAGGAGGGCCCGCAGATAGGCGGCTTCCGCATGACGGGTCCATTCCGCCCGAAAATCCCGCAGCGGGCGGCTGGCGTCGATGCCGGCCGGTGGCGGCGGTGCCGCCGTTCCGAACAGATCCGACGGGAAGTTCTCAGCCCGCAACACGCTGCCCGATTCCAGGATGTAGGCCCGCTCGATAAGGTTCTCCAGTTCCCGAACGTTACCCGGCCAGGCATAGCGCTGGAACGCCTCCAGCACCGCCGGTTCCAGACCGAAAATCCGCTTGCGGTAAACCTTGTCCAGCCGTTGCAGAAACGCATCCACCAGCAGCGGAATGTCCTCCCGGCGCTCCCGCAGGGGGGGCACCTCGATGGGAAACACGTTGAGGCGGTAATACAGGTCGCTGCGGAACGTTCCCTCCAGGATCAACTGCTTCAGGTCGGAGTTGGTGGCAGCGATGATGCGGACGTCGCAGTGGATCGTCTCCTCACCTCCCACCCTTTGGAACTCCTTCTCCTCCAGAACCTTGAGCAGCTTGATCTGGGCGGTTGCCGAAATGGTGCCGATCTCGTCCAGAAAGATGGAACCGTGTTGGGCCAGTTCGAACTTGCCGGGCTTGCGGCGGATGGCTCCCGTAAAAGCGCCCTTCTCGTGCCCGAACAGCTCACTTTCGAGCAAGCCTTCGGCGACTGCGCTGCACTGGACGCTGACGAAAGGATGTTTCCGCCGGAGGCTTTGGTAGTGAAGAATCCGCGCCAGGACTGTCTTCCCGGTGCCGGTTTCGCCGGTAAACAGGACGGTGCTTTCGGTGGGAGCGACCGTCGCCACCTTGCGCAGTACCGCCTGCATCTGCGGATTGGAGGTCCGCATGACATAGTTGGACCCGGGAGGCAGGATGGCCTCCTGGAACAGGGACACGTGGTTCTCGTCATGGAAATCAGGCATTCGATCCCCCCGGGCTGCGGGCACTCCGCTTGCCGGAAACCCGCAAAGCGAACCCGAGTTTAGTGATCCCGCGGAGAAGAATCCAGACGGCAGGCAGGCGTCGGGACTCAGGAGGCTGGAGGGGAGCCAGCAGTCCGGAGAGTCCGCCACAACCGGCTTTCTCCCGACTCCTGTTTCCCGTCTCGCGACTCCTACTGGATCACCACGAAATCCTTCTGCAGGATCCAGTACAGATGTTGGGCGGAGACGGGGTCGGTTTCCATGAACCACAGGGGAGCAGGGTCCGCCGCCCAGAAGTTCTCCCATTCCAGCCGGAAACGCAGGAGACGCTTGCGAATCCACAACCAGGCACCCGGCCAGCGGTCGGTGTCCACCATCCAGGTGGTTCCGTCGTCGAAACGGACCACGAAAATGTGCGGCATCTGATCGACGCCGACGATGTCTTCCAATGAGCCGGCTGTGCCGGATGGATCGGGTGCTTCCACCGAGCCAACATCGAGCACCTTCTGGGGAGGTGGGTCCAGGGGCAGAACCTCCAGGACGCGGGTGAGCCGGGGGGACCGGCGGGGACCGATTTGGATTCCGTGGTGTCGGAAGCGCTTCAGTTTCCAGCCCGCCGCCAGCACCTCGACGGCCTCGGCATGGTGTTCCAGAAACAGTCTGCTCTTGCGCGCCAGCTCGATGCGCAGCTTCAGCCGCGCCTCCTCGGAATTCAGGGGGGCGGAATCGTCGGCCGCCGGCCCGAAACCGGCCAGGCCAAGCAACAAGCCGGTGCCTGCGAGGGCTCTAGAAAATGAAAACACGTGTCCCCATCGGTACGGTGCGGGCGAGGAACTCCAGCTCTTCCTCCCCCAGCCGGATGCAGCCGTGCGTCACGTTGCGCCCCAGGAGTCGGGTGTAAAGGGTACCGTGGATGAAGTAACCATCGCCGATCCCCAGGGCGTATTCGCCGAGAACTCCCTTTTCGTACCGCTCGGATTCATTGCGCGGAGGTGGCTCTCCCTCCTCGAGGAAGGCCCAGTCAGGCTTTCGCCATACCGGATTCTGGGTCTTGCTGATCACCTTGAACGATCCCCGCGGCGTCTGGAACGTCCAGTTCTTGCGGTCCGTCACCAGCTTGAGGCCGCTGCCCGTGGAGCAGGAAGCTTCCAGCAGCACCGTATCCCCCTTGCGAAGGTACAGCCGGTTGGAAGCGGTATCCACCACAATGAACAAGCTTGCCGGACGGGCCCTGGCAAACTCCCTGAGAAGCTTGGGATAGTCCTCCGAAAGCGGCGGTTCTGCCGGCGCCGAAGGACGCAGCCACCATGCCGCCAGCAACACCAGCCCCAGGGTGGTGAGAGCGGCTGCAGCCGTCCACATGCCTCGCGCAGTTCGGCGGGACGAGACCAGCAGGCGGGGTGGTCGCAACTCTTCAGGTACCGCGCTCGGAGGCGTCAAGGGCTCTTCGGGCATCTTCCCACCACAATCACGGGCATTCCCACATAGGCCAGATCGAACAGGGCGTCCATATCCCGGTTCTCGAGCGCCACACAGCCGTCGGTCCAGTCCTGACCGCGGCCGCCGTCCCCATGGATTTCAATCAGACCGCCAATGCGTGCTCGCCGGTTGACCTTCCCCTGCCGGATCGCATTCCGGAACTCGGCGCGGTCGGAGTCATTAGGATAGTTGAGCAGGAGCGCCTTATAATAGCGGGTATCCCCGTTACCCTTCTTGCGGGTGACCTTGTATTCTCCTTCCGGGGTGGCTCCGTCACCCTGTTGCACCTTGTCCCGCAAACCGTTCCAGCCCAGTTCCACCTGAAAGCTCCGCACGATTCGTCCGCGCTCGATCACATGGGTCTGGCGATGGTACTTGTCGACCAGCAGCACCCGGTCTCCCCCGCGGGAAAGCCGGTGGGCCCGGTCGCAGAGCTCTCCCCATTTCCGCAGCAGAGCGGGGTCCGAGAAGCGGGCCTCCAGTTCGTCCAGGTAAGACTTGACCACCTCGCTGGACTGCTTCAGACGGTCCAGCAGTTCGGCCACCCGGAAGACCTCCTTCCGGCCCAACAGCTCCCGCGCCTGGGCCAGCAGCATCCCAAAGTCGGCCCGTTCCTTGCGGTAGGCCGGGTTCAGGATCCGTCCCACTTTCGGTTCCAGAAGGCGGCCCAGAACCTCGATTTCCATGCTTTGCTGGTCCAGCATCTGATCCCGCAGCCGGGTTGTTTCCAGGAGCAGCGCTTCGGCCTCCTCCCGGTGTCGGCGGAGCGAGGACTCGAACGGTTCCAGGTCGCGGAGCAGCGCGTTTTCCGCAGAAAGCCGGTAGAACTGTTCGCGCAGGCGCCCGTGCTGCGTTTCGAACCCCGCAAAGCGGTCGGGCAGGAAGCGGTCGGTTTGTGCCTCCAGCAGGCGCGAGCGAGCGTTTCTGGCCTCTTCCCACTGCTGAACGGGCATCTCCTTGCCTCCCCACAGCAGCAGACCGGAGAAGGTCAGGATGGCTACGGAAAAGAGCAGGACCAGAAGGAGACGGAGGTTGGCCCAAAGCCGGGAGCGTGACTTCTGCATGATCCGGACGTTGATTATACGTTGACGCTCTGTTTCCGGAGTTGAAGGCAGGGTTGGCAGAAGCCGGTCAGGCAGGCAAGAAACAAAAGTCCCGCCCCCCGGTGGGGGAGCGGGACCAGAACACCTGTCGGAATCGGAGTGACTTACCGGCCCCGGCGGCTGACCGCCGCGGCGATCTCGGAAGCGACCGAGTCCGCCTGGGCCTTGGCCGAGGCGATCTGGGACTTGGCCTCCAGATACTTGCCGGCTTCCACCGACTGCCGGGCTGTGCTCAGGGCGGAGCTGACGGCATCGAGGTCCGCCTTGAGGGCTTCCAGGTCGGCCTTGGTTCCCTTGCCTTTGGGAGCCTTGGTCAAGGCCTCCTGGGCCGCGGCGAGAGCGCTTTCGGCCTCGGTGAGCGCCTGTTCGACTTCCTTGCGGACCCGTTCCTTCTCGGCCTGGGCGGCTTGGACCGCCGCGTCCGCGTTGGTCTTCAGCTCGACCAGCTTCTGCTTGAGGGGTTCATAGTCGCGGAACAGGGCAAACTTTTCGCCCTCAGCCTTGATGCCCGCCTGGACCTCGTCCAACGTGGCCTTGAGCTGTTGGTATTGCTGCGGGATGTAAACATCGGCCTCGGCCGCTTTGGCCTGATCGACGGCGGCCTGAGCTGCAGTCAACTCAGCGGTCGGCTCGGACGAGCAGGCAGCGGTCGCCAAAAGTGCAAGAGTCGCCACAATTCCAAGCACAAACAAACGCGTTCTCATCTCAGTTCCTTCCTTTCCCATGAACGCAGATACACGTGGGCCTGCATTCAGCTTCTCCCAAGAAGCAAGGGCCATGCCAGACAGGCAAGGTCCATGAAGTGTGCCTTTTCCTCACGTCACCCCCTTTCCTTACCGGCTCAAATCGGAATTCTGAGTTCCGATTATGCCGAAACATCGGAATTCAGAGTTCCGGTCTGCAGAGGGGATGTTCAAAAGCTTTTGAATACCACCTTCTTGCCTGTCAAGCAACCGGAATCGCCGAACCCAGAGCAACACCGCCGGGTGTCACCCGGCAGCTTCGGGCCAGCATCCGGACGCCACAGTGCCGGGCCTGGTCGAAAGCACGAGCAAACTCGGGATCGATTTCCCGCGCCGCGGTCACCGCCTCCGCATCGGCCCGCTGGACCACGAAACAGACCGCCGCTTCAAACTCTCCAGCCCCTACCGCCGCGGCCAGCTCGGTCAGGTGACGGGTCCCCCGCGCACTGACCGCGTCGGGAAACAGTCCCATCCCCTCACGTACCCAGCTCACGCTCTTGACTTCGAGCAGCAGGGGCCGCCCCGACTGCGACCGCAGCAGGAAATCGAGACGGCTGTGTCCGACCCCGAACTCCCGCCGTTCGAGCCGGAAGTCCGAGATCTCCTCCAGCGCGCCCATCTGCAGGGCCATTCCGATCAGGCGGTTGGGCAACGCCGTGTCGACGCCCACCAGCACCCCGGGCTCTGTCTCCACTACCCGGACGGTGGCCGCCGTGGAGCGGTCCAGCCGACTCGCCCAGTCCAGCCACGCCCGGCAGCCGGGTGCCACCACGCCGGTTAGGCGTCCCGAGTTGGGGAGGTGGGCGGCAAGGATCCTTCCGTCACCGCAGCGGCAGCGCAGGACGAAGCGGTTGGGCCGATCCAGGATCTCGGCGGGCGCCAACGCTTTGGGAAACTGCAGGCAGGGAGTCCCGGCCTCAAGCACCTGCCAACTCCTCCAGCATCCGCCGCAGGGTTGTGCGCCAGTGGGGGGCGGGACCGCCCAGCACGTCCCAGGTCTCGGTCTTGTCCAGAACGCTGTAAGCCGGCCGCCGGGCAGCCGTTGGATAGCGGCTGGAAGGGATCGGGATGACCTCCGGCTGGGAACCCAGCAGGCCCAGATTGCAGGCCTCCTCCCCAATCGCCACCGCGAAGTCGTACCAACTTGCGACGCCCGCGTCGGTACAGTGCAGGGTCCTACCGAAACAGTCTCTTGACGCCAGCATCCAGATCGCCTCCGCCAGCGTTCCGGCCCAGGTCGGCGTACCCACCTGATCGCAAACTACCTGGACCCTTCCCTTTTCCCGCATCAAGCGCAGCATGGTCTTGACGAAGTTGCCGCCGTGAACGGAGTACAGCCAGGCGGTACGCAGGACCAGCACGCGGCTGCCCAGCATCGCCCGGACTCTCCGTTCGGCTTCCAGCTTGGAGGCCCCGTAAACGCAAAGCGGTGCCGGCGGATCGTCGGGACGATAGGGGCGTCCGCTGGACCCGTCGAAAACGAAGTCGGTGGAAATCTGCACCAGCCTGCCGCCTTCTTCCTGAATTCCCTCCGCCAGGTGGGCGGCCCCCCCAGCATTGACCGCATAAGCCGGATCCGGCTCGGCTTCCGCCCGATCGACGGCAGTGTAGGCGGCGGCGTTGATGACGAGGTCCGGCCGGATCTGTTTGCAGAACTCCAGCACCGCCTCCCTCGAGGTAATGTCCAACTCCTCGAGGTCGACCGCCACCACCTCGACCCCGGGCGGCACCCGTCGCAACAGTTCAAAGCCCAGCTGTCCCCGGGCTCCCGCCAGCAGAACCTTCACAACCACCCTCGCCGCCGGAAGAAGTACAGCATCGTCGCCGCGACGATCACCATCACGAGCCAGACCGCTGGATACGCCCAGACCAGTTCCAGTTCCGGCATATGTTCGAAGTTCATCCCGTAAATCCCCACGATGAAGGTCAGAGGGATGAAAATCGTGGCGATGATGGTCAGGACCTTCATGACCTCGTTCATGCGGTTGCTGACCGTCGAGAGGTAGATTTCGAGCAGGCTTGCGCCAGACTGCAGGTAGGATTCCACAGTGTCCATCACCTGTACGGCGTGATCGTACACGTCCCGAAGGAAGACATGGGTCCTCGCCTCGATGAGGCCTTCCTCCCGCACCAGTGCAGACAACGCTTCCCGCAAAGGCCAGACGATTCGACGCAACCGGATGAGACGGCTCTTGAGACTCTGAAGCTCACGCAGGGTGGTTTGGTCGGGCTGACTCAGAACCGCCGATTCAAGGGCTTCCAGTTTCTCACCGATCCGCTCCAGCACCACGAAATAGTGGTCGACGATGGCGTCGAGCAGGGCATAAAACAGGTAATCCGCCCCCATCTGCCGGATCCGGCGTCCGGCGGTCCGGATCCGGTTTCGCACCGGCTCAAAAACATCGCCCGGGGCTTCCTGGAACGAAAGGACCCAGCCCCGGCCCAAAACCAGACTGACCTGCTCCCAGCGGATGTCCTCGTTCTGGTCGTCCCACAGGAGCATCTTCACCACGAGGAACAAGTGGTCGCCGTAGAGTTCCATCTTCGGGCGGTGTTCCGGATTCAGGACGTCCTCCATCAGCAGCGGGTGCAAGCCGAAAGACTCGCCCAGCCGTCCGAGCAGCGCCGTGTCGTGCAATCCCTCGAGGTTGACCCACACCACCTGATAACTGTTTCGCAGCGGCTGGATCTCCTGAACATCCTGGACGGCTCGTTCGACAACGTGTTGAGAGTCGTAGGCGATGACACTGAGGGATGGCCGCTCGACCTTCTGTTCGCCCCGGAAAGTCAGGGTGCCGGGAGCGGTTCCCGGATGCCGGCGAATGGCTTTGCGGTGTCGCTTCTTCATGGTGTGTGAGGCGCCCGATCCGGACCTCCTGCAAGGGGGCCGGTCTCTGTACGCAAGCCCTCCTCTTACGGATTGTTGGTCAGGTAGCGCTCCAGCTCAGCCCTGCGCGGGCTGTCGGGTCGCTTGCGCAGATATTCCCGGTACTCCCGGGCGGCCCGATCCTTCATGCCCGCGCGGTCGTAAAGCTGAGCCAGACGCAGGTGGACATCCGCCATTCCCTGCGGATCCAACCTGATGGCCGCCTCCAGGTAGGGAACCGCCCTGGAGCCCTTCTTGATTCCCAGCAAAGCCTCGCCCAGCAGGTGATTCGCTTCCGCGTGTTCCGGCGCCACCTTGACCGCCGTCTCCAAAGGAGCGACCGCCTGCTCATAACTCTTTTGGCTCAGGCAGAGCTTGCCCAGGTTGAGCAGAGCAGGGAAGAAGTCGGACTGCAGGGCGAGAGCGCGGTCATATGCCTTTCGGGCTTCGGCGGGCCGTTCCCGCTGGAATTCGACCGTTCCCAGCTCGGTCCAGGCCTCGTAATCACTCTCGTCCTCCAGCAGGACCTCGTTCAACAGCTCCGACGCCCGCTTCAGGTTCCCCGATCGCAATGCTGCGGTGGCTTCCTCGAAGCGCCGCTGGGCACCCGCTGAGCGGACGTAAACCACCTGGGCTCGCTCCGCCGCTTCTTCCGTTCTCCACTCGAGCTCGATGTCTCTGCGGATGTCTGTGGAGCGGCCCTCATACAGGATGAACTGTTCCCGGTAGACTTCACTGTTCTCCAGCTCTACGACCAGGACGTATTCGCCGTTGGGGAGGTTATGGAACCGGTAGCGGCCTCCGGGAGGCAGCGGGATCCGTCCGAAGGACTGACCAGTGCTCTGCTGGAGCACCACGTTGAAGGTCCGGGTAAAGGTCGTCTGGTCGAGACCCTTTACCTTCAGGTCGCCGAACAGTGTGTGGCGTGGGGCGTCGAGCGGGAGGCCGTCGCGTCCCACCTCATCCTGGACTGGGGAGGGCGGCCCCACCGGCGTCAGCAGCCACAGCAGGGCCAGCACCAGCGGTGTGCGCATGGGCGGATCCTAGCACGGAGCACGGCGAAAAGTCTTTCCCCGCCGCAGTTGTCAGGGACCGACATTCAGTCGGCCGGATGGGCTACAGTACGCCCATGACGCGGCTCGCGCGCCTGCTGCCCGTGGCTGTCTGCTTACTGGCGGCGGCGGCCTTCTTCGGAGACGCATTGTTGCCGGGACGCAGCATCATTCCCACCGGCCATCTTTCCCGGATCGAGCCGTGGAAGTCGGAGTTCTCCGGCCCCCCGCAACCGGTACAGCAGCACGACATGGTGTTCCAGTTCTATCCGTGGGCCCGCTTTTTCCGGGACTCGGTCCGGGAGGGCAGCTTTCCCCTCTGGAATCCCTACAACTATCTGGGAACACCCTTTTTTGCCAACCCGCAGACGGCACTGCTGTTTCCGCTGACCTGGTTCCATTTGGTGCTGCCGCTGACCACGTCCTTCACGGTGGTGATGATCCTGAAGCTGTTTCTGGCCGCGGCGGGGATGTGGTACTGGCTGCGGTCCCGGGGACTGGCTGCGGAAGCGGCGGCGATGGGAGCTGCAGCCTTCGCCTTTTCCATGCACACCGTCGTCGGCCTGCCGTTCCCTTATGCCTCCGTCACCGTCCTCTTCCCCTGGCTGTTATGGGCTTTGGCCCGGGCTGCTGCTGGCGCCTCTCCCGCCGCCGGAGTGGCGTTGGCGTTGGTCACGGCCCTCGTTGTCCTGGCCGGTCAACCCCAGTCGGCTCTTGTGGCGTTGGCTGCTGGCTGCGCTTTGACGGTTCTGGAGCGGAGCTCCGACCTGAGGCGGGGGCAATGGGTTCGGGTTGCGATTCCCATGCTGTCGGGAGGGTTGCTGGCCGCCGTTCAATGGATCCCTGCCTGGAGCTACACGGCGGAGAGCATGGTGCCGGAGGGACCGCGGCTCATCCATTCCGGTTATCCGTATGCGCCTGGGTCTTTTCTGACCCTCCTGATTCCCGATTTCTTCGGTTCCCATTTGGACGGCAGTTTTTGGGGATTCCCCGGCTACCACGACCTGACACTCTACAGCTCGATCCTGGTGCTGCTGCTGTTGCCGGCGGCCGTCGGAGGGTTCAACCGCGGCGCGGCGCTTTGGTCGGGTCCGCTGGTTTTGGCGGCGGTGTCCCTCCTGGTTCTGTTGGGCGTACCGCCTTTTGAGTGGTTGCTGGACTTGCCGGGTTTCGATCTGATCCGACGCAACAAGTTGGTCTTTCTGGTGGTGTTCGGGCTGTGCGAACTGGCTGCCGTGGGGCTGCACCGGCTGATGAGGGAGGAAGCCGGCGGCTCCCCTTCTCCCCATCCCGGCCCCCGGCAACTGGGCCGCCGGCGCCGTCTGGAAGTGGCGGCGGCCGCCGGGATGATGATCATCATCGGGCTCGTCGGGTTGCTCTGGTTCAGCGACTTCCTGGCGCGGCTGGACCCTGCAGGCCGGACGCTCGGCATGGCCGGCCGCTCCCTGGTGTTACTGATCGCGGGACTGGGCTGCCTGTGGTGGTGCCCGAGCCGCTGGGCGGCCCGGGCACTGGTGGTGCTGGTTCTGGCCGACCTGGTGCCCCTTTCCTGGCCGCTCAACCCGCGGGGCTCGGTGGAAACGTTCTACCGGCCTCCTGCGGTGCTGGGACACCTGGCTGGAAGCCCGCCGCGGATTTACGGACTCGACAACGTCTTTTTCCCCAACTCGGCGTCCGTTTTCGGCCTGCAGGACGTTCGCGGCTACGATGTGATGACGCCGCGTCGGCTTTTCCGGCTGATGCAGCGGGTGGATCCGTCGCTGGGCGATGCCTGGAGTTGGCTGATACGCTTCGATGCGGGGGAAATTGCGCCCGAAACGCGCATGCGCCGGATCATCGGCGGTTGGGCTGAAGACGATCCCGCGCTCAAGGCCTATCTGCAGAGCGAGTCCTACTGGTCCGTGGGTGTGGGGCGCATCCGGGAACCCCGCCTGTTCGAACGGCTGGAAATCGAGTACCTCCTGACCGGCGGGTCCCCGGTGCCGCCACCCTACCAACCGGAGGGCCGGGTTGGCGGGGTCGACCTCTGGCGATGGCCGGAGGCGCGTCCCTTTCGGTTGTACCTCGACTGGGTCGAGGTCAGCGAAGAAGCCGTCCTCGACCGGCTGCTCTCCCTCGGGGAGGGGCAGGTCGCGGTGGAAGCGAACCTCCCTCCGCCGACTCCCGCAGCACCGCCCGGCTGGGTGGACCGGCTGTACTGGTCTCCGGAGCGGCAACGCTTTCTGGTTGACACGACGACACCGGCCGTCCTGGTGGTGTTTGAACGTTGGTCCGAGGGCTGGGAGGCCCAACTGGACAATGGTCAGGAGCTGCTGGTGTTTCCCTGCAACAGCCTGTTCCGGGGGGTATTCCTGCCCCCTGGGCGGCACCGTGTGGAACTCAGTTACCGGCCGCGCAGCTTGCGTTGGGGCCTGGGCATGGCGGGGATAGGATTGGGCTTGCTCGTGGTGTGGAGCTTCCGCCTTGTACGGGTGCGCAGAGGTTGATCCATGACTGAGCGGGCAGGCAGGCTGCTGTTGGTGGTCACTTCCGTCATCCTGGCCGGCTCTGCTGTGGAAGTGGGACTGCGCCTGGCGGATTACGACCCCAACCCTGCCCCGGCATGGCGATTCCACTCCGAGCTGGGTTGGACCGCCGATCCCAGGGAAACGCACGCCGATTACATCCAGCCGGATGGATTCCGCTACGATCCGCGGCCCCCTCATCTGCGGGCGGTTCCGGCGGAGGAAGTCCGGACCCTGCTGGTGCTTGGGGATTCCTTTACGGCCGCCATGAACTTCCCGTACCACGAGACGATGCCGGGATTGCTCGAAACAGGGTTCGCCTCAGCCGGAGAACCCTGGAGGGTAGTCTCGGTCGCCTGCGACGACTGGGGACAGCCCCAGCAGCTGATTGCCCTGCGACTCTGGCTGGAGCGGATCCGTCCCGCCGCCATCGTCCTGCAAACCTTTCCCCTCAACGACTTCTGCAACAACTCGCTGGTCCTGGCCGGGACCTGTTCGCTGCAGGACGACCATCGCCCGTACCTGGTGCGGGAAGGAGACAGGCTCGTCCGCACCTGGCTGCATCCGGTTCGGGCCTGGTGGCGCGCACGCCTCCGCCTGTTCAGTCTGCTGGAGAATCGCCTGGGAGAGCCGGTCGGGCGCCTTCCCGCCGGCTGGATGGAGGAGGAGTCTGACCAGGACCTGCGTCGCCGGGCGTACTTCCGCTTCCGGGCCCAGGCGGCCGGGCTCGAGCACGAGGGTGTGGTGTACAGCCTTCTTCCACCGCCTTACCAGCCACCTTCCATCGCCGAGAGCTGGGAGACCACCCGCCGCATCGCCCACGAATTCGGCCGGCTGGCGGCCGACCGCGGTATCCCGCTGGTGGTCCTGGTGATCCCTTTTCTGAAGACTTTCCACCCGGACTGGCAGGAACTGGTCCCAGTCTTCCAGGCACCGGTGGACCGGGAATATGCGACCCGCAGCTACGAGACTTTCTTTGCGGAGGCGGGAGCCCGGGTAGTCTCCATGCGCCGGCTCATCGAACGCGGGCCCCGCCCCCATCAGGATTACTTCATCTCGCCCACGGACGGTCATCTCAGCCGGATCGGCCACGCGGCCTGCGCCGAGTGGATCCGGCAGGAGCTGTCACGATAAGAGCTACATCCGGATGGTCCCCGACGCCGGCCGGTCCGGCCTGCCGCCGAGGTCCGCCTCCAAGGACAATTTTTGTCCGCGCCGATTGACCTCCAGCCTGACCTGGCCCTCCTCCAGTGCGGAGCTGAGTTCCTCCGGTGTCCGGACCTCCCTGCCGTTGACGGCGGTCACCACGTCGCCCGCTCGCAGGCCCGCCTTCTCGGCCGGAGATCCCTCGAAGACTTCCATGACCAGCACGCCTTGGGTGTTCTGGATGCCGAGAAACTCAGCCATTTGGGCGGTCAGGGAGGAGCCGGAAATGCCAAGCCTGGGACCACGGCCCGGCCAGTGGAAACGGATGCCGTCGCCGAGCGGAACGTCGGGGATTTCCGGCATGCGGATCGTGAAGCCCCTTCCGTCCCATCCGCCTCTACGCTTTCCAATCTCGGCCTTCACCTCAACGGTCCGACCGCTGCGCCAGACCTTCAGGTCGACGGTTCTTCCGGCAGGGGTTTCCGAGACCAGCCGCTGGAACTGGCGGGCTCCCAGTACAGGAATGCCGGCGTATTCGAGGATGACGTCGTTCTCCTGAAGTCCGGCACGGGACGCGGGGGTGTCGGCCTCCACATGCTCGATGACGACGCCGGTTTCCCGCTCCAGCCCAAGGCTTTCCTTGTCCTTGGCGGTGACATCGCGCATGCGGACTCCCAGGTATCCGCCGTCGAACTCCAGAACCTCCACACGTTTCTCCAGGCGTTCCGGGCCGGGACCCGCCCACGGCACCCCGACCAGGAGGGATCCAATCAACAGTCCGAACAGTTCTCGCATTGTTTTGTGCTCCTTCCGAAACCATTACACGCCGCCGTGCAGCCGGGAGTTTCCTGGGCGGAGGTGTCGCGAGTCCGGGGTTTTGCTATGCTTCTGAATGATTTGTGGGGCGCCTTCCGGCGGCGCAATGGGCTGCAGTCTGGTGCAACTTTTTGAACCGGTTTCGATCCCAATCTATTGAACGAGAACCCGAGAAGAGCAGACAAGACGGGGGTTGTCGGTCAGGGCGCGGGCGAGCTGACCCGCGCTGAGTTGTTGCGCTTGGTGGAGCAGGCCCGCAGCGGGTCCCTGGAGGACTTCCAGCGACTCTATCAGGCGTTTGGCAAGAAGATTCTGAACTACCTGTACCGTATGACCGGATCGCGTGAGGAGGCCGAAGATCTGACGCAGGACACATTCGTTCTTGCCTTCCGCAAGCTCGACTCGCTCAAGGACCCCGCGAAGTTTCAGAGCTGGCTGTACCGGATCGCCCAGAACAACGTGTACCAACGTTACCGGGGCAAGCAGCCCCAGATCGAGAGCATTGATGAGGAAACCAGCCCGGAAATCTCCGATGTGCAGAACTTGGCGGCACCCCGCCACACGCCGGAACAGGCGGTGCTGTCGGAGGAGTTGCAGGAGCTGGTGACCGCCGCGATTGCCGACCTGCCGGAGAAATACCGCACCGTGTTTGTGCTGTCGGCAGTGCAACAGTTGAGTTATCAGGAAATCAGTGAGATTGTCGGCCGGTCGCTCGCCTCGGTGAAATCCGATATCCACCGTGCGAGGGTGGCGGTCAGGGACCGGATCAAGCGTTATCTGGGGGAGAACTATGGAATGTCGAAGCTGCACTGAATTCCTGACGGCACTCCTGGACTCCGAGCTGACTCCCGAACTCCGAAGTGCCGTCGAAGTCCACCTGGCGGACTGTCCGGCATGCAGAGAGGAGCTGCAGTCCCTGGCGCTGGTGGGAAGCACCGCTTCGGGCCTCACCGATCTGGAACCCTCCCCGGAACTGTGGCAGCGGATTGCCGCCCGTCTCGAACCGGAGCGTGCTGCGGTCCCGCGCTTCTCCAGACGGGAAAGCTGGTGGATCGCTCTGGCACGTCCTTGGATTCCGCTGACAGCGGTTGCCGGTTTGCTGGGAGGGTTCTTCCTGTACGGCTTGCTGGCGCCCTCCCGGCAACTGGAGCATGAATTCGCCACCTACCTCGAAATGCGGGAGTTAAAGGCCAACCAGAACCGGTTGGTCCTTTTCGACCGGGCCCGCTACCAGCGGTATCAGCCGGAACGCAATCCCTTCATCCAGCCGGTGGAGAGCAAGAGTAACCCGTTCAGGAGTGCTTCCCGATGAGTCCTTTGCCTCTGTTGCTGCCGCTCCTCACGCTGGTATCGGTCCAGCAGAACCCGGACTGGGAAGAAATACGGCACATCGCCGAATCCCAGCACGAAATCCTGCTCCTGCTGATCGAGAAGAAGGAATTCGAGAAGATTCCCAAGGTAGCCGGGGAGATTTTCCGCCTTCCGTTTCCCCCGGATCAGGAACATCTGGTGGTCAAGGAAGTCGAGATTCTCACCGACGCCCTGCTGCACCACAACCAGTTGGGGCTTGCTCATCGGATCCTGGATGACGCCCTGAAATGCCTCAAGACCAACCGCTCCCGGGCCCAGATCCACCGCGAGAAAGCTTATGTCTTCAAGAAAGAAGGCAAGAACGACGAGGCCATGGCGGAGTTCGAGAAGTCGGTGGCGCTGGAAAAGGCGGACGAGCCGTGATTCTTGCGACGCCCGACCGGGCCGTGAGAGCATTGTGGCAGCGGACTCCCGGCGACAATGAATGAAGTCAAACCTGCGGCCTCGCCGACCTGGGAACGGGAGCTGAAGGTTTTCTACGGCCCCGACGACCTGTCCGGCTTCGACTACCATCGCGACCTCGGAGATCCCGGACATTACCCCTTTACCCGCGGCGTGTATCCCGACATGTACCGCGGCAAGCTGTGGACCATGCGCCAGTTCTCCGGTTATGGCACGCCGGAGGAGACCAACCGCCGCCTGCACTTTCTGCTGGATCAGGGTCAGACCGGGCTGTCGGTGGCTTTCGATCTCCCGACTCTGATGGGCCTGGATTCCGACGATGCCCGTTCGGAAGGAGAAGTCGGCAAGTGTGGAGTCGCGTTGGACTCGCTGGAGGACATGGAACGGCTGTTTGAAGGCATCCGTCTGGACGCAGTCAGTGTTTCCATGACCATCAACGCCCCGGCGGCAGTGGTCCTGGCGATGTATGTTGCGGCGGCGGAAAAGCAGGGTTGTCGAACCTCCGACCTGAGTGGCACCTGCCAGAACGACATTCTGAAGGAATACATTGCCCAGAAGGAGTGGATCTACCCCCCCGAACCTGCCATGCGGCTGGTGGTGGATACGGTCGAGTTCTGTTGCCGGGAGTTGCCCCGTTACCACCCGATTTCCATCAGCGGCTACCACATCCGGGAGGCGGGCTCCACCGCAGTCCAGGAGCTTGCTTTCACTTTGCGGGACGGCATCGAATACGTGGAGTGGTGTCGGCGGCGGGGATTGGCGGTGGACGATTTCGCCCCGCGGCTCTCCTTTTTCTTCAACTCACATAACCATTTCTTTGAGGAAATCGCCAAATTCCGCGCCGCCCGTCGCCTTTGGGCGCGGACCATGCGGGAACGCTTCGGAGCCCGTGATCCCCGCTCCTGGCGCTGCCGGTTCCACGCCCAAACCGCCGGCTGCAGCCTCACCGCCCAGCAGCCCTACAACAATGTGATCCGCACCGCTCTGCAGGCGCTGGCGGCGGTGCTGGGGGGCGCCAATTCCCTGCACACGAACTCGCTGGACGAAGCGCTGGCCCTGCCCAGCGAGTCCGCTGCCCGGCTCGCCCTCCGCACCCAGCAGATTCTGGCTCACGAGACCGGGGTTGCGGAGACCGCCGACCCGTTGGGGGGGTCGTATTTCATCGAGACCCTGACTTCCCAGCTCGAGTCCGAGGCCTGCGAATACATTCGCCGGATCGACGAAATGGGAGGGATGCTGGCCGCCATCGCCCGGGCGTACCCGCAGCGGGAGATCCAGGATTCGGCCTATCGGGAGCAGCGGGCGGTGGAGGAAGGCAGACGGATCGTCGTCGGGGTCAACGCCTTCGTCGAGGGTCCTGAACCGCCGGTTCCGGTCCTTGAGATTAGCGACCAGGTCCGGCGGTCCCAGTCGCGACGGCTCGCCGCCCTGCGGCGGCGACGGCATCGGCAGGGCGTCCTGAGGTCGCTGGCGGAGCTGCGGACAGCGGCGGCTGCCGACCGGAATCTGATGCAGCCGCTGCTGGCGGCCGTGCGAGAGTACGCCACGCTGGGTGAGATTTGCGAGACGCTGAAGGAGGTGTTTGGTGAGTACCGGGAACCCGATTAGGGTGCTGATCGCCAAGCCGGGGCTCGACGGCCATGACCGCGGCGCCAAGGTGGTCGCGCGCGCCCTGCGCGATGCCGGCATGGAGGTGATCTACACCGGCCTGCGGCAGACTCCGGAGCAGATCGTGGCCGCCGCCGTGCAGGAAGATGTGGACGCGGTGGGCCTCTCCGTGCTCTCCGGAGCCCACATGCACCTGTTTCCGCGGGTGCTGGAGCTGCTCCGGCAGCAGGGCGCGGCGGATATCCTGGTGTTTGGAGGCGGGATCATCCCGGACGACGACGCCGCCGAGCTGAAACGCATGGGAGTGGCGGCGGTCTTCCAGCCGGGGGCTTCCACCCGTGCCATCATTCAGTTTCTGGAAGAGCGACTTGGACGCAGATCAGCTCAGACGGCCGGTTCCGGAACTCCAGCCTAGGCTGATGGAGATTTACCGCAGCTACGCGGGAAAGCCCCCGGCCGCCTGCCGTGTTGAGTTCTATCCCTATACAGGACTGAACAGCACGATCCGGGTCAGCCGGGGGGGAACCTTGCTGCTACGTGTTTCGGATCTGCTTCAAGATGCCCCGGAGGAGGTGCTGCTGGGGCTGTGTCACATTCTGGTGGCACGCCTGTTCCGGCGCCGGGTTCCGGCCCTCCGCTCGGAGCCCTATCGGCGGTGGGTGCGCCGTCCTGAGCTCCGCGAACGGGCCCGCCGGGCCCGCGAGCTTCGCGGCCGGAAGCGGCTGCTGCCCCCGCAGGGAGAGACTCACGATCTCCGGCGGCTGTTCGACCGTCTCAACGAGCAGTACTTTGGAGGCGAACTTCAGGTCAGGGCTCTCGGCTGGAGTTTGCAGGGGAGCCGGCGTCGGCTCGGCCACTGGGATCCCGCGCACCAGGCCATCGTCCTGGACCGGCGGCTGGACCTGCCCGCAGTCCCCGAGTACGTGGTGGCCTACGTGCTTTACCACGAAATGCTGCACGCCCATCTGGGCGAAGAGGAGACCGGCGGCCTCTTTTTTGTCCACCACCCCCGCTTCCGGGCCGCCGAACGTCGCTATCCGGACTACCGCCGGGCCCGCCAGTTCATCCGGAGGTACTTCCGTTAGGGGTCAGAGGAGTTCGAAAGTCCAAAGGTGGGGTGGCGATGACCGCCGGCTCCCGGTCCCCGTCTTCCCACTCCTGGCTCTAGTCTTCCGCCTCCCGGCTTGATACCGACCCGGCCCCGGGCGTATGATTCCGGCCATCCTTTCGGGAACGGTTTGGCCGGTGCCCGACATCAGCCCGCAAGCAACTGGAAAGGCTCCACTTCATGGCAAGTACCACAACTACCATTCCCGACGCGTCTGGACCTGCCGATCAGGACCCCCGGGTGCTCGATCAGCTCCACCGATACCTGCGCGAAGGCCTGGCACTGAAGAACTGGTACCAGAAAGCCGCGGCCGGCGGCGAACTGAGCCGATTCGATCTGGTGGAAACCTACAACCGCCCCGACCGCAGCCAGGCTTTCTTCGGCACGGCCGACCTGGGAAACCGGACCTTGCCCGTGATGGGTGTGGTTGACGAAGTCTTCTATGACCGGCCCAAAGCTCCGCCCGCCCGACGCCAAGAGTCGATCTTCTGGATGCGCGATCAGATTCGCGAGTTCGTCCTGCGTTACTTCCTCCGCATCAGCGATTTCCGTCGTCCCCAGACGGTGGCCGAGCCGGCGCCCGGATTGCTGGCGGAGCTGCTTTCCCCGGTCAGCCTGCGGCCGCGGGACGAGATCGAGCGGGACGGTATGGGCTTCAGCCAGGTCTATTACCAGCGGCGGGGAGATTCTGAGATCGGCGAATTCCCGCCGGAACAGCAGAACGAAGTCGTCGACCTCAGGCAGGTCGGTGAGGTTTACGAATGGCTGGCCCTGAAGCTGCAGGTTTATCAGTTCAACGTCACGGTGCGTCCGCTGGGAAGTACCGCTCCCCAACTGATGATGCCGCTCAAGGAGGAAAGCTACCTGGTGGTGACGCCGGACTTCATTACCAACCGTGACGATCCTGAGGCAGGTGTGCTGGGAGAGTACGGATTCGGCTATGCCTTTGTCCGGAATCCCCGGCGCGGGCCGTTTGCCTACGGTCCCGGGGAGTTCGAGGTGGCCTTCCAGACCATCAACTTCCGGGTGTTGGACAGCGGCGAGGTCTGGGTGAAGATGACCTTTTGCTCCGATCAGCCCCAGAAGGTCCTCAACCTGACCCTCGACCCGGTGGAATGGAGCTTTACGCTGGCGGACCTGATGTCCTTCGGCCAAGCTTCCCGGGTACTGGCGCCGTTCAAGTCGGTGCTGCTGCAGATGCCCTTCCGGGATTTCAACCTGGATCCCACCGTACCGACCCTGGAGTGGGTGAACACGCTTACCGCCGGACAGGCGGCGCAGCAACTGGCCATCTCGAAAGAGGAGCTTTACAAGGGGTTCCTGCGCCGCCATTCGATTCAGCACTACCAGACGGTCCTGGGTTCCCTGCGCACCTGGCGGCAGGTGCCGGACTGGCTGGACACTGATAACATCCCGGTGTGGGTGGTCAAAGGCTGGAGTTCCTGAGCTTCTGAGGAGGTGGCAACATGCTGTGCAGGCGCGAGTTCTTCGCGGTGGTCTCGGCGGCGATGGCGGCAGGAGGACGGCCCGCGCCGGCAGAGGCCCCCCAGCCCGCCGGCGGCTGGACCGTGGGAGCGGTCATCGACCGCATCCTCGAGCACATCCCGGGTCCCGCGCCGTCCGACACCGTCGATACCCTCAAGACGGGCTCGCGGGACCAGGCGGTGAAGGGGATCGCCACCACCTTCATGGCGACCTGCGACGTCATCGAACGTGCGGCGGCCGCCGGAGCCAACCTGATCATCACTCACGAGCCGACGTTCTATAACCATCGGGATCACACCGACTGGCTGGCGGGAGATCCGGTTTACCGCCGGAAGACGGCGCTGCTGGAGGAGAAAGGGATGGCGGTCTGGCGGTTCCATGATTTCTGGCACCGCTGGACGCCCGACCCCATGAACCACGGGCTGATCCAGGACTTCGGCTGGTCGGAGGCCGCGGTGAACGATTCGGAGGGCCTCTGCCGCATCCCCGAGGTCCCTTTGGGGAGCCTGGCGACCCGCTTGCGGGACCGCCTCGGCCTCCGTTACGTGCGGGTGGTGGGGCGGCTCGATCAGCCGTGCAGCCTGGTCGGTCTGCTACCCGGGGCGTGGGGAGGCGGCCCTCAGATCAATTTCCTGCGGCAGCACAACCCCGACGTCCTGGTGGTCGGCGAGATCAGCGAGTGGGAGACCAACGTCTATCTGGTCGACGCCAACTGGGCAGGCATGGCTCGTGGACTGATCATCCTGGGGCATGTCAACACCGAGGAGCCGGGCATGCGTTTCCTTGCGGAGTGGCTCACCCCCCGATTCCCCGAGCTGAGCATCCAACACGTGCCCATGCAGGATCCCTTCCACTACCTCTGACCGGCCGCGAACAGGACGCAGACGGGGCGAGGAACCGCCAACGAGCTGCCGGTGGCGTCCAGACGCCCGGTCTGGGGATCCACCCGCAGCACGGTGAGCAGGTCGGATCTTTGGGCCGCCGCCACCAGCCAGCGTCCGGATGGATCGAGGGTGAAATGCCGCGGAGTACTCCCGCCGACGGGCTGGTTCTGAACCAGCTCCAAGGTGCCGTCTGAGCTTGAGACGCGCAGGACGGCGATGGTGTCGTGACCGCGGTTGGAAACATAGACCGTGCGGCCGTCCGGGGATACCTGAATTTCGGCGGTGGAGTTCTGGACAGCGGTCCCGGCCGGCAGGGTCGACACGGTCTGGACGGGGGTCTGGGGATCCCTCCCGGCTCGCGAAAAGACCGAAACCGTCGAGTTGAGTTCGTTGACCACGTAGATGAACCGCCCGTCGGGACTGAAGTCCAGGTGGCGGGGTCCCGACCCTGGCGGAAGCAGGAGGGCATCCGGCCCCGCCGGCTGCAAGCTGACCCCCGCGGGGTCGGGGACGTAGATCCGAACCTGGTCGATCCCCAAGTCTGCAGCGAACAGCAGAGGGTGGAACGGGTCAAAATTGACGCAATGGGCGTGGGGGCCTTCCTGTCGTCGCCGTTCCGGCCCGGAGCCCTGATGGGGATAGACGCTGGTCTGCGGACCGAGGCTCCCGTCGTCGCGGATCCGCAGGACCGCGACGCTGCCCCCGCCGTAATTGGCCACCGCCAGCAGACTCCCGCCCTGGTCTACCGCCAGGTGGCAGGGACCCTCTCCGCCCGATGAGGCCTGATTCAGCGGGACGAGACCACCGTCCGCTTCGATGCGAAACGCCGAGACGAAGCCGGTCTTCCTGCCCTGAAACTCTTCGACTTCGTTGACGGCATACAGGAAGCGGCCAGACGGATGGAGGGCAAGAAACGACGGGTTCGGTGTTCTGGCGACCAAGCGGAGATCCGACAGCGAACCGTCCGCGTGAAGCTCGGCGGTGTAAATTCCTTCTCCGGCTCCCTCTCCGGTGTAGGTCCCCACGTAGAAGCGCCGGCCTTCGTCGCCCGGTGCCCGTAAAGGGAAGGCCAGGGCGGCGTTGCCTGCTGCAAACGTCGCGGCCAATGGAACCGTCACCATCAGACAGGCTGCCAGTCCGGCCGAGAAGGACGTCCTTTGACAACATTCCCCCAGGGTGCAAACGATGCCGAGGTGGAGCATGCGCTTCATTGAACGCCCTCGCCGACTGGAAAGCAATCCGGGAGTCGGCATGGCCGTCCCCTCTGCCCTGTCCCCGTATCGGTTAGAATCGCCGGCAGAGCCGATCGCGCATGAACCTGACCCGGCTGCAGGAAGCGGTGACCCGTTGCGAACGGTGCCCCCGGCTGGTGACCCATTGCCGGGAGGTGGCGCGCGTGCGTCGCAAGGCGTACCGCGACCAGGAGTACTGGGGTCGACCCGTCCCAGGTTGGGGTGATCCCGGAGCCCGTCTGCTGGTGGTGGGGCTGGCGCCGGCGGCCCATGGCGCCAACCGCACGGGGCGGATGTTCACGGGAGACGCCAGCGGTGATTTCCTGTACCGCACTCTGTGGGAGTTCGGGTTCTGCAACCGGCCGTGGAGCCGGCACCGGGGCGACGGGCTGGTCCTGAGCGACAGCTATATCACCGCCGCCGGCCGCTGCGCCCCGCCGGGAAACCGCCCCACGCCTGCCGAACTGGCTTCGTGCAGGCCGTATCTGGTAGCGGAGCTCAGGTTGCTGGCGAACGTGCAGGTTGTCTTGGCGTTGGGCGCAATTGCGTGGGAGGCTGTGCTGTGGGCGGGAAAGGATCTGGGATTGCCGCCTCCGGCCTTCCGCCCGCGCTTCGGTCACTGCGCAGAGTTCCAATTCGGCGGCGGAGTTCCCTGGGTGATGTTGGGGTCCTACCATCCCAGCCGCCAGAACACCAACACCGGGCGTCTGACGCCGGCAATGTTCCGGGCGGTTTTCCAGCGGGTTCGCCGGCTGCTGGATGGAGCTTCTCCCGGGCCGGCGCCGGCTTGACGGCTCAGCCCACACCGGCCTCGGCGTTGGGGGCCCGAAGCTTCTGCAGAGCGGAACTGTACCACCAGAGAACCTCCAGGATTATGCAGCAGTAGAGGCCCATTTTCGCCCACAGCAGAAACTGGAAAAGCCCCATGCCCGGTGCGGGCAAGAGGTTGTCCAGCAGGTGGGTCATCAGCCAGAGTGTTCCCGCGGTGAGGAGGACGAAGAGGCTGCCCAGGGTCACCGGCCGCAACGGCAGCGTTCCCGGGAGCGCCGGCAGCCCCTCGCCGGTTCTGGCGGTGATGGTGCCTTCTTCCGCGGCCCGCCGGGCGTGGGCGACATAGTGGTAAGTAGGCAGAAGGAAGATGAGGCCGAGGGCTAGGTAGTAGATGGTGTCCTTGAGGAAGGCGACCGGTGCGGCAAGGGTTTGGAATCCTGCCCGGGTGATGACTTCGTTAGGGAGAACCAGCATTCCCAGGCTGACCAGCACACCGCCGGCCGCCGTCAACAGCAGACTGCCCTGGATGAGCTGGAGCTGACGGTGAGGATGATCCCGGCCCACCAGCAGGAGGGCGACCAGAGCGGCGACGGCGGAGAACGCCCAGACGACCGCGGCTCCGGCAACCATGAGACCGAAGTAGCGCTCATAGGCGTAAGCCAGCTCCAGCGGCCAGGCTATGGCGAACAGCGAGCCGAACAGGGCCGAAACCAGGATGACGTGCCAGCGGTCGGCGTTGTCCGGCCGCAGGGCACGCCAATGGGAGCTGAGTCCGGAATGGGCTGCGGGGTATTGGTTGTGAAGCCAGGCTTCGAGTTCGGAGGCGTACGCGAAGACCTGGCTGTGTTTGCGGCCGTCGTGTCCCGGGGCCCCGATGCGGTAGACGGGCATGCCGCGGCTCTCCCAGCGTTGGGCGCAACGGACGCTGACTTCGAGGTAGTCGGCGATGGCCTGCCAGCCGGCCAGCCGTTCTTTCGGCTTCGGTCGATGAACCATCCTGCTCCCCCTCCAGCCTTGGCCGCGCGGGCCGCGTCAGATCGAGCCGGATTCGGCCAGTGGTGGGTTCCGACCTGAGGCGACCGGTGGGCCGAAAGCCGGATCGCATTATAGCCGGCTGAGTCCCGTAAACCCAGACAAAACAATGTCAAAATCCAAGCTGGCGTATGTTGGCGTCTCGGCTGTCGCGATGTGACGCTTGCTTCGGAGCCCCGTCAGGATGATCAGGAGAGTGGTCATGGGCCGACATGAGTGGGAAGGCGGGGACCCGGTCAGTGCCGACTTGGCGATCCCGACATGGCGGAAATCCCAAGCAGATCACCAACCAGTCCCGAGGCACTGCTCCAAATCCAGGTCAGAGGCTATGTCCAGCCCTTACTAACCGACCCGGCAGGTCACTCCTTGGGCGTGCATCCCACCACGAAAGTCCCTCTGGAAGACATTCCTGGGGGCTCGTCAACTCTCGGACGAGGCCACTCATCACTCACTCTGGCCAATCCCGTGCCGGGCCTTTACACCCTGGTGCTGCAAGGACCGCTGGACGAGACTTTCTCAATCCAGTTCACATGGCAAGCCGGTGAGGTTGACGAGGAGTTGGAACTGATTGGCGTCTACCCGGGAGAAGGGATTTCAACGGTGCGGTTCTCCCTGACCCCCGGCTCCCGGCCCGAGCTTGCCCTGGCACCGGAAAGTGCGCCCGTAAGAGAGGTTGACGCCCGCGCCGACGACAGCCAGGTCAGGCTTTGTTGGGAACCCACGGGCGCCGAGAAGTACCGCATCTACGGCAAGCCGTCCGGCGAACTTGACCTTGCTCTGGTGGGGGAGAGCTCGGTGAACTGTTACTCGCCGGGACACCCGTTCCTGTTGGGTGACCAAGCGGGTGAAGAATGGCTTTACGGCGTGACGGCCCTGAATGGTGAGCACGAAACATTGATTTCCGGCCTGGTCAGCAACCGGCTGCGCTCGGTCGCCGAATTCACCGCCGACAGAACCACCGGCTTCGCTCCCCTGCGGGTCAGGTTCGAAGACGCCAGCAACGGTCTGATCGAAACTTGGGACTGGGATTTGGATGGTGACGGCCAGACCGACGACACGCACCGGAATCCGGAGTTCACATACCAGACGCCCGGCCTGTACTCCGTTGGTCTCACCGTTTCCGGACCCAGCGGTTCCGACTCAGTCCACAAACCACGGATCATCGAGGTCAAGCAGTACGAGCCACCCCCCTCTTCCCTGAGGGTTTCACCCGACCCCCTGCTGGTGTGCGCTCCTACCGGCCTGCCCAAGGTGCGGGTCGCCTGGGAGGTCCCCTCCGACCTGCTGGTCGAAATCCGGATCGGCGCTCCGGAGGGCACGGTGTTCGCCCGATCAAGAGGGAGCGGGTCCCGGGACACGGGCAACTGGGTAACGGACGGCATGGAGTTTTTCCTGGTTGACGTCGAAGCCGGACAGGTTCTTCAGCGCTTCCGGGTCTCGCTGCGGCGAAGCTGCGAAAGCCGAATCTGGGCTGATCCCAACCCCGTTGAGATCTGCGACGGCTCGGCTGTCGGAAGCTCGGTCATCTTTTGGGAAGCTCCGGTGGAAAGGCGGGTCGAAGTGCGGTTGGGCTCGCCCACCGGAGCCTTGTTCGCAACCTCCTGGGGCAGCGGCAGGCAGGCGACCGGGAAGTGGGTCAAGGAGGGCACAACTTTCATCCTTTGGGAACCTGCCGCTAAGGCGGAACTGGGCCGGGTGATCTTGAATCTCGACACCGGGTGCCTGCAGACCCGGATCTGGGCCGAACCGAACCCCGTCCAGGTTTGCGACGGATCAGGTCTCGCCAAGGTCAGGCTCTCCTGGGAGGTACCGGCCGATATGAAAGTGGAGGTCCGGATTACGTCAGCTTCCGGTCCGCTCTTCGCTTCCACCAGGGGAAGCGGCTCCCGGGAGACAGGTAAGTGGGTCAAGGACGGCATGACCTTTGTGTTGGCGGATCCTCGGGCGGCCAAAGTGCTGGAGACCGTGCAGGTGACGCATACCCAAACCGGCTGCAACCGTCCGCCGGTGGCGGACGCGGGGCCCGATCTCCACGTCAGCCCCGGCTCCCGGGTCTTCCTCGACGGCTCGCAGAGCTTCGATCCGGACGGCGACCCGATCGGCTTCCTGTGGACCCAGCTCAGCACCACCTCCACCGACTCGGTCCAGCTGGAGAACGCCCAGACGAGCCGAGCCACCTTTCGGGCTCCCAACCGGCCGACGACACTTCAGTTCCAGCTCACAGTGACCGATGGCAAGCTGAGCGGAAAAGACTCGGTGGTGGTCTTCGTTGGGTCGAGCACCACCAGCGGCACCGCTTGGTCCGCCGCCTCAGGAAGGTTCGCCGGCGGCGGGAACTACCGGTTCCCTGAAGCGGAGCAGATCCCGGATCAGATCCTCATCCACCGGACGGGTGATCTTGCCCTCCTCGTACAGACGCTGGTGCAGGACCCGATAGGAATGTGGAAGTTCCACTTTGAACGGAACCAGATCCGGGCCCAGCAGGTAGACCCGCTCCTGGGGGTCCTGCCAGACGTGCGGGTCACCTCTCACCTCGGTCTCGACCCAGATGACGCCGTTCTCGGTGACATCCACGTAGACGACGCGGGAGTCGGCCTGCCAGGCGTCAGCCAGCGGCGTGCGGGGGATCACCCGATACACGCGTTCCCGACCGGGGGTCAGCCCGGGTGCATAGCCGGCGGGGACGGGTGAAATGGCGTCCTGAACCGTCGCGTCAATCAGCCCCACCACCGGGGCATTCAGCCGGTTGTTGATGCCCCCGAAGACAATTTCGTCCTGGCCGTCGGCATCCACGTCGATGAAATCCAAATCGAAGACAAAGCCGGTGTTCCAGTACTGCCCCACCAGGCGGCCCTCACCGTCCAGGACCACAATCGTCCCCGGGAAAAGGGGAAAGTAGTTGAAGGCCGCGGCGAAGATCGTGCGGCCGTCCCGCAGGCGGCCGGAAGCCCGGACAGCCTTAATCCGAAACCAGCCACTGATTTCCTCACCTCCCCAACATACCGGCCCCTCCGGCCGGAAAACCCAGCGCAGCGACCCCGCCGCATCCAGGCACGCGAGGTGATCCCCAGAGCCGGTCTCAGTGACGAGAGCGGCAAACACATCCCTGGAGCCGTCACGGTTCCAATCCCCGACATAAGTCGACGCCCGATTCCGGGGAGTCCCCAACAGAAACGGAGCCCCCTCGAAGTGGTAGTGCCAGAGTGCCGAGCCGGTCGCGTCCCGGGCGGTGAGCAGGCCGTCACGCTCCAGGGTGGCGGTGATCGGCTGCGGAGGATTCAGCTGGGTTCGGTAAAGATGGAATCCTCCCCAACCCAGCCCGACAACGGCCGCGGCCAGAGCCAACCCCCACAGCAGCCGCCACCTGAACAACAGCACACCGCGCTGATAGCCGTGAGCGCCATTGGCCATCCAGGCGTCGACTTCAGCGGTGAAAGCGTAAACCTTGGCCGCCCGGCCGGACTCCAGAATGCTTCCAGGGAGTCGCCGAACCGGGAATCGGCGCTCCCGTTCCCACCGTTGCAGAGTCCGCGGAGGCACGCCGGTATAGACGGAGATCTCTTTCCAGCCGTCCAGACGCCTCCCCTGTTCGTGGGACATGCTTCCCACGACGGTAGGGGACCACCCACACCTGCTTCAAGCCCCGGGACGGTTCAACACATGATCTGCTACGAGAGGACCCGGAGACAAGCGTCTTATCCGGCCTCCGGCTGTCATAACACGTCAGGCTCTTTCGGCAAGGCTCCGGTCCATCTTCCCGGCTCTCCTACAAGAGCGTCCTCTTCTCGGCCCTGCCGTGCACGCGCGATGCCAAGAATGATGCGCATTTCGACCGACTACGCCGCGATATTTCGCTTGTGCCCTGGATCCGGTGACACCTACGATCGCCCCATAAACCCATCGAACGACCCCACTCAAGCCGCTGTCGCCTCCAGGGAAAAGGACTCCCTGCCGGTCCAACGCCTCTGGCCCGCCGGTTTCGCCGCCGTGCTCTTCGCCTTCTTCTTGCCCTTCCTCAGCGTGTCCTGTCCCGGCATGAAGGTGACGCTGTCGGGCACCCAAGTCGCCACAGGCACCTCGGTCGACGGCGCCGGGAGGCGCGCATCGGAACGGATTCCCGCCGAACCCTTGGCCGCGGCTGCACTCGGCTGCGCTGCGGTGGGCCTCCTGATGACATTGGTCAAGGGCAGACTGGGGCAGATCGCTACTGCCGTCGGCGGCGGAGTCGGTGCTGCTGCCCTGATCATGCCGAAACACCGACTCGACACGCAGGCGCTCAGAGAAGGAGGTGGTGCGATCAGCGTTCAGTGGGAATTCGGTTACTGGATTGCCCTGGTGGGCTTTGTCGCCGTCTTCCTTACGGCCATGACTTGCCGGCTGCCCAAACACCGATCGAACACCCTGACGTTCAGGAGTCGAGACCCGGGAATCGGGAGAGGGTCGGGAGACTGTGCTCCAGAAGCGGCGCACGCGCCCACTGGGGCGAAAGTTCAGGTCTTGATTCTCAATACTTTGTGAGTCCGGGAACGAACCGACCGCGGCTCTTATCCCACTATCGACGAGGCGTTGGAAGTGGGCGTTCTGGCTGGCCAACACTCTGGCTAAGGCTCGCCTGAGACCGCTCAAGGTCCGCTATTACGTGGAGCGTCGCGACGACCATGGGGACAATCCCTTCGGAGAGGCAAGCGACACAATGTGCCAGAAACCGCCAGGAAGCGAACTGCAGGGGTTGCGAGAGCTCTGGTACAGCGGTTCAAGGTTCAGGCTCAGGGGACTCGCGGTTGAGCGCGGGATTCCAGAAGCTGCTTACGGGCCCGCTTCTGCGCGGTTCGGCGCGGTCCGCGCACGCCGGTGGATCGAGTCCGGAATCTGCCACGCGACCCGGCCTTCCTGCCGGCCAATCCTGACCACCAGCTCGACTTCCCGGGTCCCGTGCGGGAAAAGCGGTTTTCCGCCGCCCGGATCGACCAGGGGAAAGACGACCCAGAACGCCTCGTAGTCGTAGTCGCGCTTGCCGATCCCCGCCAGAGCGCTGAACTGCTTCAACTGCGGCTGACTCGTTCCGCGAACTCCCTCGGCTTCGTTGCCTTGGCGGCCCTTGGGGCGCAGGACCGCCACCCAGTCCCGCGGTACGATTCCGGCACCTTCGTTGGGATTTCGATGAGAATGACGGTGTCTCCCACCGATTCAGCCTCGTCGACCAGCTGTCGGGTTTCCGCCGCGCTCAGGAAGCGATCAAGCTGCTGCAGACGCGCCACAGCGCGGATCACGTCCGGGGTCATCCAGGTCGCCCGGAGATGGTAGTTGAGGGCGCGCTCCGTATGAGTGCCGCGGGTCGCCCACACGCTGCCGATCCGTCCCGTTCGGCGCATCGGCTTGGCGACGTCCATGGCCTGCGAACGCGTCCAGTTCACCCAGGATTCGTCGGCGGCGGCCGCGGCCGCCTCCGGAAGGGCGCTCGCCGCGGTCACCGTGATGTGCCAAAACGATAGCCTGATTGCGGCTTTCATTGTCCTTCTCCGCGAACCGGCCGGCGCAGAATGGAAACCAGTTCTCGGCCGCCGAACGCGGTCTCGCCGACGGTCAGCCCCAGGAGTTCGAAGCCTGCCTGGCCGACCTCGCGGAGCTCCTTCTCCATGGTGGAGGTCTTCTTGGTGGCCAAAAGTCTGTACTCATGCCGCCGGCCCGACTCGTCGTTGTGATCCCGTTCCAGGATCACCGCCACTTCCGCACCGCCGAACGTTGACTGGAACACGGTCTGGCCGCAGTACTCGAATCCCTCTTCAGCAGCCTGCTGCAACTCCTTCTGCATCGTGGAGGTCTTGTTGGTGGCCAGGAGCTTGTAACGGAAGCGTCCGGCCTCGTCCGACTCGGGGTTCCGCTGCATTACCACGACGACCTCGGAGCCGCCGAATGAAGTACCGCCACCCATCACCGCCGAGAAACGGAACCCGGCATCCGCGGCTTCGTTCAGCTCCTTCTCCATGGTGGAGGTCTTGTTGGTGGCCAACACCCGGTAGTCGAAGGCGCCCTGCGCCATGGCTGACGAGGCCAGCCAAACGGCAAGACTCAGGGAGGAGACCCAGAAACTGAAGACCGTTCTCAGGTTACGCATGCAACCACTGTCCTTTCAGTCGGAGTCTACTGGAGGGTGGAACCCACTCGATTGACCAGCGACAACAGTTCCGGTCCCTGCCGGTCAAGATCAAAGCCACACTCGAGCCAGACCTGTTCACGGACCAAAGCATACTCATCCCCGGGGATGTTGCCCCGGAACATAGCCCAATGGCAAAGCAGGTACTCGACCGCGTTCGGGCGGTTTCCTGCTGCCAGCTCTTTCTGGCCGGCCACGAAAAAGCGTCGGACAAAGGCGGGAAGAACCCCTGAGAGCTTGAGCTGCAGTTCCTCGAGCACGCTGCGCTCCGCCTCCCGCCTCATCTGCTCCAGCGGGGGCAGCAGGAACGGCGGAAAGCTCGGATTGCCGACGTCCTGCGGATGCAGGCCGAGGATCTCGTATGACTGTTTCGAACTGTTGTGCCGGATCACCTCTTCCGAGAGCCTGGACAGCGAGGAAGCGTCTCTCATGACAACCCTCAGGTCGATGCCGCAGTCCTGCCGGTGCATGATTTTGTAGTACTCATAATCAACCATCACCGGCTTGCTCAGGGTCGGCGGCATCTTTTCGAACTCGCTTCGGAGCCGGAGGTAAGTGCGGTTGGAATAGCCTTCGGGTGTCACTGCCTGGCGGTCACCGGACTGGTCCAGAGCCTTTTCCATTTTCGCCAGCTCTGCGCGCAAGGCCTCGTATTCCGGATTGGGTACCGCTACCGCCCCGGACACATACTGCGATTTCACCCTTTCCGGTTCGTCCGACTTGCTCAGCTCAGCGCCGAAACGCTCGATCGCCAGAGTGAGAAGTGCCGTCGAGGACTTGCCGTCCGGCCTCAGATCCTGGAACTGCGGGTCTTCGTCCGGGAACCTTTGGTATTCCTCGCGCCGGCGGATGCGCAGCTCGGGAATGCCGAGATTCTCCGCCGCGTTCTGGAGCCGGAGCTCGGCCAGCGATGCGAAATCGGTACCTGCTCCGGCCAAGTTGTCAACACCAATCACGATCTGGGAGGAGACCTTCCGAAGCAGGCCCGACGCACTGGTCTTGAGCGCTTCCGCCAGCACATAGTCTGGACCAAGCAGTTCATGTGCATTCATTTTGAGGATCAAGGTGGTGGCAACCCTCGAGAAGTCGCCCGGCGATTCAAACTGAAGGGCCCTCTGTAAAGACAGCAGCCCGAAGTTTCTCTCCACCTCCAGCCGATAGGTATCAATGGCGGGGGAACCAGGGCGCAAAGCCTGGAGTCGGCGAAGGGCTTGAAAGGTTTCCCTGGCTGCCTCGAACGAATTCTGCACGAGGACGCCCGATTCGACCCGTGCCTCCAGGACCTGAGCCCACCGTTCATCAATCCGCCTCTCCATTTCGAGGGGGACAGGATCATCTGGAACCAGTGCCCGGGCCTGACCTGCCAGAGACTTGGCGGTTTCGTAACGCCCTGCCTCGAGGTCGGAGCTCGCGGTCTGCAACAGCTCCTCGGCCCTCTGTCCGGCGTCGATCCGGAGCAGGCCGGATTCCGCCGTAGGATTCCCGGGATCCAGAGAGAGAGCCTGATTGAACCAGCGGCGGCCTTCATCCCATTCGCGGCTATTCATGGAGGCAGTTCCCCGCCGGATGCAATCCTCGACAAACATCAGTTTCACGGAACGCACGGTGTCCTCGAGGTCGGGCAGATACCGGATGTGTTCCCGCAGTGCCTCGATCCGCTCCAGGGCGCGGGTGTACTGTCCTGAACGCGCCACCTCAACTTGTGACTGCAATTCAGCCTGAAGCGCTGAGATCTCGTTCTGAAACAGCTCCTGGACTCGAGTGACCGCGGCAGTCTGCGCGTACTCGCGCCCTTTTGCCAGTTGCTGTTCGCACCGCGCGAGATCTCGATTCCGACAAAGTTCCTCAGCTTCGACGGCAAAGCGGTCCGCAAGGATTTGATTGATGCTCGCAAGCATCGGGGAATATTTCTTGTGGTGGACGTTCTTTCCCCGAGACGCAAGACTGCGCTTGTGGAAAGCCGCAAGGAGCGCCTCCCGGGCCTGCTCAAGTTCGCCTTGACGGTGAAGCTGCTCCGCCATCTTGAAAAGCGCCTTCTCCGAGAGGTTGGACAAAGCGCGGTCTTGACCTGACAGATTTGGCAACGTTGCGGCCAAACCGCAAGCGATCGCCGCCGCCAGGAACAGTCGGAGAAGCGGTGTCCCTTCGGTTGGTCCTTTGCTTGAGAGGGATGGCTTCACGGTGTGACCTCCTCGAATAGCTTGCGAAGCTTGGGAGAAAAGAACTGCCAGTCCGGACGGAAGCTGGGGTCGTTGCGGCCAACCTGACGGAAGAGGTCCTCAAACCGTGACCTGAGCACCGTGTCCTTGGCCCCGCCGAGAAGGTACTCTGAGGCCATGCTGGACGCGACCAGGAAGGTGCCGTAAGCAAGCGCCCTTCGGACTGCCGGCGGGTCGGATTCCCTGGCCTGAAGGATGTTGGGGTCAAGCAGCTCCGGGACCTGTGGATAGGCACCCTTGAAAAATGACTCTGTAGCCAGCAGGAGTTGCCGCTCCAGAGACTCAAGCCTGGGATCGCGTTTGGATGACACGGTGGGGGGTGGGGTACTCCAGCTCGTCGGCGCCTGGGACTCGGGCCCCGGAATGTTGGGAGGGATTTCGGCCGCTTCCGCCGGCTGCGGGGAAGGTTGGGGCAACTGCGCCATCAGTTCGTCCAGACCCGGCAAAGAAGGGGAGGACTTCTTCAAGTTTTGGAGCAGTCTCTTCGCATCCTCCCACTGGCGTTGCTCCACCAACCGCTTCGCTCGGGCCAGGTCCTGAACGTTGCGGGCTTGCTCCGCCTGGCGAGCGAGGTTGCGAAGTTCGAGCAGCGTTTCCTCGAAATCCGGTACCGAGGCGGCGTCTTTTCGGACAGACTCCAGCAAGGAGATGGCACGGCTGTACTCCCCGCGTTCCTTCAGTTCCAAGGCGTCGGCCAGCGCACGGCGAACTTCCTGCTGCCGAGGGGAGCAGGGAGCAGTCTCGCGCAGGAGCAGCGGAAGCTGCGGGAAATCGGGCTCCGAATTCTGGATCTCGAGCACGAGCTCGCAGGCCAGCTCCGGCTGTCGGTTGGCGACGGCGAAACGTGCTTCGATCGCCCGGCGCGTGTTTTCCTTCCTCACCCTGATCCGCTCAAGCAGTACCTCAGCCTCGGAATTGAGCGGTTCAGGGCACAACAGGACTCGGGTCGCCAGGGTCTTCGCCAGCTCAAGATCTCCGCTATTGAGCGCCCCCTGGATCCTGGAGACCTCCCGGGACGTACAGGCGCCTTGGCCTGCCTGGGCAAGGACTCCCGGCAGAAGTGTCGGACCAGGAATTGTCGCCGCCAGGAGGGCCAGCAATGAGGTGATCTCGCGCCGATGTGTCCCGGTCATTGGTCCTCCGTCACGGCTTTCTCCAGGTTCAGTTCCAGGATTCGCCGCCAATCCTGAGAGGGCAGAAATTCCTCACGGTGAGAGACGGTGTGTCCAGGGTCGGCTTCCAGCTCGACTCGTCGGACTTCGGAGCGGTACCGGAATTCGATAACGAATTTCCCCGGTCCGACGACGAGGTGTGCCGGTGTTGGTTCCTGTCCCACCACCAGGCCTTTCTCATCGCGAACCGTCACCTCGGCGTACGGACTTGCATCCAGCAATAGAACCGCCGAGGCGCGGTCCCCCCGGAACGAGAATGGCAGGACGACGGCAGCCATCAACAGCGCCAACCCGGCAATCCAATAGTTGCGCCGTTTGACCGAGCTCAGAAACGTCGTTGCCGTCGGCGGTCGACCGCTGGAGGCAGTGTCAATTTCCGGGGAGAGCTTTCGTTCTGCTTCAGGAGAGGGTTGCACCATACCCATCTCCCGAAGCTCCTCGAGAACCGCAATGACGCGCTCGTCCCGGAGGCCGGTTGCCTCGCTGATTTCCCCCGCTTTCCTCTGCCCATCGACCAGCTCGAGCACCTGCTTCTGCGAGTCGGTCAGTTGACGGTTAACGATGGTTGCCGGGAGTTGAACCGGCAGCCAGGCTTCGGAGTCAAGCCGGGTGGATTGACCGGCGGCGACTCGCCGGGCGGCGGCGCGGAGGGACTCGAAGACCTGCAGGGTGTCGGCTGCGGTGGCATAGCGCTGCGCGGGCTCCTTGCGCAAGAGCCGTGCAACTGCGTCCGAATAGCGGGCCGATACCGCCGGCACCAGTTCAGCCAGCGGGGTGGGGTTCTCCGCGAGGTGGCTGTGGTAGATGCCGTGTGCAGAGTCAGCAGCGAAGGGGTTAAAGCCCGCCACCATCTCGTAGGCGATGACTCCGAGCGAATAGAGGTCAGATCGCTCATCAACCTCCTTTCCTTCGATCTGTTCCGGGCTCATATAGAGCGGCGTGCCGAGGCGTTCGCCCAACGCCGTGTGGCTGCGGATGGCGAAGTCCCGGGCCCGGGCGATCCCGAAGTCGAGGACTACCACATTGCCATAACGATCGACCCGGATGTTGGACGGTTTGAGGTCCCGATGAACGATCTTGTGGTCGTGGGCACAGACCAAAGCTCGCAGCACCGGAACACATATCTCGAGGGCTTGGAGTTCGCTCAGCCGGCCTAATCTCTGCAGCCGTTCAGCCAAGTCCTCCCCCTCCGCATAGACCATGATCATGCAATGAACATCTTGAACCTGTCTTACTCCAACCACTTTGATGATATTGGGATGCTGCAGCATCGCTCCGATTCGGGCTTCGTTGATAAAGCGGTCAACGATGGCAGGATCCTGAGCCAAATTTGGTGAAAGTACTTTAATCGCCCACTTGCCCTGCAAGCCGGTGTCGGTGGCCAGATAGACATCTCCCATCCCCCCACCGCCAATCCGTTTCTCGATGCGGAACTCCTTCAGCGCTTTCCGCAGGCGAGGGTCGATCCGGGTGGTCATGCCATCAACACCCATGTGGACGTCGCGTTTAGCGGCCTGATGGCCCCTTGCCGTCCATTGAGTAATCCTGTGTTTAATCTGGATTGACCATGCGTGTCAAACATGGCGAAAGATGCTGGAGGCGTCAATCTGCGCCAGATGACGGCACATTGCGACTTGCCTATTTTTTCGCCATCAGCCTGAATCGGCCTTTGGGTACTATTTGACCCAACTCTGTTCTATGGACCTGGGTTCTCGGCAGGTCAGGGTTTAAGGCGGCCGAGATGGGAGATCCGGCGTTGCAGTTATCGCTGAGCGGTGACTTCGAGATCCTGATTGGATCCGGGCCCGAATGTCAGGTCCGCATACCGGCGTTGCTGCCGCGGCAGGCTCGCCTGGCACGCCGAGGCGACCGGCTGTTCCTGCAGGACCTGAGTCCTGATGGTTCAGTCAGCGTCAACGGTCGGAGCAGGGGACCCGGCAGGTGGACCGAATTGACTCGGCACGACGAGGTCTTGCTGGGAGGAATCGTGCTCGATCTGAGTCCCCGGTTCTTTCTCGGCAGGGACCGACTCAACCTGGTGGCGAAGTCGTTGACGTACAGGCTACCTGGGAAGGCTGGCAGGGTCGTGTGCGATCGGGTCTCCTTTGAAGCCAGCCCAGGTGAGTTGACTGTAGTCCTGGGGCCCGCCGGCTCCGGCAAGACGATTCTTCTGAATTTGTTGGCCGGCATGCTTCCGCCCACCGCAGGAGCGGTGAAGATGGGCAACCTTTGGGACCCGCACAAGGAAGTACGCCTGGTCCGCGAATTCCTGGGCTACGTTCCCCAGGGAGATGCGCTGTTTCCCGACCTGACTGTCCGCCGTTCCCTCGAGACCCGGCTGAAGCTCAAGTTTCCTGACATGCAGATGGAGACGGTCGACCGGCTCGTGCGACATGTGTGTGTGCAGTTGGGGTTCGAAGGGGATCGGCTCGAACGCTTTCTAGACAGTCGCATCGGCGGTCTGGATGCCAGCCGCCGAGGTTTGTCGGGCGGCGAGCGTCGCCGGGCAAACATCGCCCATGAATTGGTCAGCCGTCCCTTGATCATGCTCCTGGACGAACCCACGTCCGGTCTGGCATCTTCGGACGCCTTCCAGGTGACGCAGCTTCTGGCCAGGCTCTGTCGGCAGGAGCAACTTGTCGTGGTGGCAACGATCCACCAACCCGGGACCGAATGTTATTCCCTGTTCGGAAGCGTCCTGGTGCTCAGCGACGGGGGCAGACCGATTTACTTCGGTCCGGCGGATGACGCTGTGGAAGCTTTGGAACAGCGATCCAAACGTCCCTGCCTGGCAGACAATCCAGCCGAATACCTGTTGGAGCTCGCTTCCGACCGACGCCTGGCGGCCGCCTTGGCGGATCAACTCCAGGAAGAGCGGAGGGGTAGCCACGGGATCGAGTCTCCGGGGGTCCTCCGGTCCGCTGCGCCCGAGCCACGACGCCCTACGCGGGAAAGGGCGGGACGCGGGATCCTCCTTCAGCTTCGGCGTCAGGTCCATCTTGCCCGCCGCAGCCTCTCGCTATTGCTGTCCGATCGATGGAGCTTGACCCTCAACGTGTTCCAGGCTCCCGCAATTGCTCTGCTGATCGCGGCGGCCTTTTGGGGTGGGGCGTCGGATCACCGCCAGTCGGACCGGTTTGCCCGGATCATCTACTTCTTCGATCAAGCCAAGGCTCCGATTGAAGAACAGGCTGGAACGGTCCTTGTCGACATACTGTTGAGAGAAGCACAGGCTCGGGCAGAACGGGAAACCTCGTTGATCGGCGAGGCCAACGCCCGCTTCCGCTCAGCGGTGTACTTCGTCTTGGTTGCCTCCTCCATCTGGCTGGGAGTCACTGGCTCCTGTCGCGAGATTGTAGGGGAGGCGGCCGTGATTCGCAGGGAATTCCGCACGTGTCTGGCTCCCGGCTCTTATCTCTGTTCGAAGATCCTGGTGCAGTCCGCGATCCGAGCCGTCCAGGCCGGATTCTTGGCGGTGGCGTTAGGGCAGTCGGTGCTTGATCTCCCTTGGCGGGCGGTTCTGCTCTTGTGGTTGACGCTGTGGCTGGTGGCCTTGGCTGCCGCACTGATGGGACTGTGGCTTTCGGCCCTCGCTCCGGATACGCGTTTTGCGCTTACCCTGATCCCTCTGATCATCATTCCCCAGCTCCTGTTTGGTGGCTTTCTTCGTCCTGAAAAAAAACGTCTCGGAGGCGCTTCCAGCGGTGTCCTTGCTGAGCGGGATCACAATTCAATATTGGAGATTCAGAGCTGCATTGGACGTTGATCAGCATTCGGGACGATTGCCGCTCAAAACGATCATCAACCCTGAATTCAGAAATCGTTATTGGGAATTGAATATTGTTCAATATATAGCAGCGAGTTTACCTGATCTCTATTTCAAGCATGGCGAGAACAATTCACGGAAAGTTATTATTGGCTCCTTGGCCCTATTCAGTCTACTGACTTTCGCAGTGATATCGATCCGATTCTCGGGTCGCCGGATGTGGTGAGCTGTGGTGACCAGAAATGGAGGTAAGAAGTGATGGTCAAGATTGGAAAAGGCGTGTGCGGATTTTTGGCTTGTGTGCTCCTGAGCCCGCTTGAAGTCACGGCTCAGAACATTACCGAAATGACAGCGAAACTGGAGATGAATGCCATCAGAAGCCTGTTCATTCGGGAAGACCCTGTTCCGTCGCGATATTTCTTGGATGTTAAGGCGGAAATCAACAACGGAAATGCGGAGGCGATCCGACTCCAGAAAGGCCAATTTGAAGTCACGATTCAAGAACCAGGTGGGACCCCTATCCAGTTGGGGACCACCGGCTTTACTCAGCAAGACCTGAACAATGGAGGTAACAGCATCAGCTTTGTCGTGGACATGGGTCCGGCGAATGCGGCAACGGTCTCCAAGATGATTTACCTTTTCAATCTGGTCGGTGCCCAGGATCTTCACATGGTGATCAGGGGCACGGCCGAGGTGGGGTTGAAGCTCCCCAGAGGGTGGTTCTATGAACCTGGACGCAGGTTCGGGGTTGAACTCCACTTCCGCCCGGAGATGCGGCGCGAAGTGTTGCTGAAGTAATGCGCCTTACTTCACGAAGGTCAGGCGGACCATTGCAGCCTGGACGGCGCGGAGGCTCTGGACAAGAGAGGCGGCGTCGGTGAGTTCTCCCTTACTGGCGGTATCCAGCCATGCGGCTGCCGGGTGGCGGTGGTCCGGCACCGCCACCCCGCCTCCAGTGAGAAGCTGTACGAACAACTGGATGGCCCCCCTGACGTCCTGCTCAGCGGCGGCCTGAAAGTCAGTAAGCTGACCGGCTGCCTCCGCCGCCAACGCGTGCAAGCCGTAATCGATCAGCAGGCAACGAGGTTTCGGAATATCCTGGCGACCCAGGCCGAAGTCCACGTTTGAGAAGCCGAGGTTCCCGTGAGTGAGACCGGTCGCGTGGAGTGCCGACAACGTCTCGGCGACCGCCAGAAGCCGGGGGAGAAGGGCCTGGAAGTTCAATACGTTTGAAGCGCCACCGGTTGCGGCTGGGGACGGACGGTCGGCCAACTCCTTGAGATAAGGCCGAACGGCAAGCAGTGCGGAAGGCGTGAGTCGGAGCTCCTCCCAGAGAAGTGCGCCCGGATGTCGGAAGGCTCGCAGCCGATCGGTCAGGCGTGCCAGCCGGTCGAGCGATTCGACGTGGGGAATGGAGATGATCTTGACCACATGGCGACTCCTGCCGGACCACTGTTTGACAACCAGGCTCCGGCGGCCGTGAGCGGAGGGGATCTCAAGCACTTCCTGGAATCGCTTTCCGAGTAATGATTCAAGGTCGGCACCGGGGATGACGGCAGCTGTGGTCGGTTCCGCTCGTAGCGCGGCGTCCTCCGGGCTGGGTGCTTCGCCTGCTGACTCGACGCGAGTGGTTGCGGTCCCCCGCGCCCGTCCCTCAGATGCGGCATCCCAGCATCGCTGACAGTAGACCGCCTCCGAGGCTGCGCTGCCGAAATCGAGACGGATTGTCAGCGTCACTAAACGGCCGCAGGCCTGACAGCTCGCCGCCAGACCCAGACCGAGGCAGAAGGTCGATTTCCCGATCCGGACCATGTCGCCAGGGGAGAGCCGCACCGGACCCTTTATGGGGTCGAGGCGCTGGGAGTTCACGAAAGTTCCATTGAGGCTGTGGAGGTCTTCAAGACGCACCCCGGTCTTGTCGACGACCAGCCGACAGTGGTGACGGCCGACCGTGAGATCCTGCACATCGAAGATCTCCCAGCAATCGTCGCCGCGACCCAACACCGCAGCGATTCCTGCAGGGATCTTCAGCTCCTTCCCCTGTCTGGGCCCTTCCACGATGCGAAGCAGCGCGAATTCGATCACTTCCACCTCCCATTTCAGGATCTCGGATCTTCAGCCATGCTAGCACCGGAATGACAGCATAGGTAAAGGCCGACTCGCCGACGTCATGCGGAGGCTTGGAGGGAAGCCGGTGCTCCCGCCTGCCTCGGGGCCGGTCCGGATTTCGGTTCAGAATTCCCCGCTGGCGGGTTACAATGCTGGAGTCGGCCGACGTATTCCAGTCCGGTTTCAACCGCCAAGCTGCGGACGTCGGCAGCGCCTTCGCGAGGCCCGGTCCGCTCCGGTCTGGATGGCGGCGGAAAGGAGGCAGCACCATGCCGCTCACCCGTCTCAAGGAGTTTCTGGACAGCCACCACGTTCCCTACATCATCATCACTCATTCCCCCGCCTACACCGCCCAGGGCATCGCCGCCTCGGCGCATGTCAAGGGAAAGGAACTCGCCAAGACCGTCATCGTCCGCATGGACGGCCGGCTGGCCATGGCCGTCCTGCCCGCCCCCAACCGCGTCGACCTGAACAAGCTCCGGGAAGTGACCGGCTGCCAAAAAGTGGAACTCGCCACCGAAAAGGATTTTGAATCCGTCTTCCCCGGCTGCGAAGTCGGTGCCATGCCTCCGTTCGGCAACCTGTTCGGACTGCCCGTCTTCGTCGCCCGACGCCTCACCGAGGACGAGGAGATCGCCTTCAACGCCGGCACCCACCGCGAGCTCATCCGCATGTCTTATCGCGACTTCGAACGGCTCGTCCAACCGACCGTCGTCAGCTTCGCCACGCCGTAGAATGGGTTCGAGGGTTCGAACCTGTGAACCCTCACCCCCGCGTTCTACATTCCTCCACATGTCCGTTGTCCACCAGACGCCTTTCCTGGAAGAGCTGTCCGCTGCGCTGCCTGGACGGGTTCTTGCGGACCCCCTCTCCCGCCTGATCTACAGCACCGACGCCAGCCTTTACCAGATTCGGCCGGCCGCCGTGGCCATCCCCGCCAGCCGGGAAGACGTTGCCGTCGCCGTCCGCATCGCTGCCGCACACCAGGCACCCATCCTTCCCCGAGGAGCCGGCACCAGTCTCGCCGGCCAGACCGTCGGGCCGGGCCTGGTCCTCGACTGTTCCAAGCACCTCAACCGGATCCTCGAGGTCAACCAGGAGGAACGATGGGTCCGGGTCGAGCCCGGGGTGGTCCTCGACCAGCTCAACGACCACCTGAGCTCGCGTGGTCTCTTCTTCGCTCCTGACGTGGCGACGAGCAGCCGCGCCAACCTGGGCGGCATGCTGGGCAACAACTCTTCGGGAATGCGCTCGCTGCGCTATGGAAAAACCGTCGACCATGTACTCGAAGTGACCGCTCTGCTCAGCACCGGCGAATGGGTCAGCTTCCGGGAGCTGGACCGCTCTTCCCTCGATGCCGTCTGCAAGGGGACCGATGCCGCCGCCCGCATCCATGGCGGGGTGCGGCGGCTGGTGGCCGAACACCGCGACGAGATCCTGGCCCGCTACCCCCGGGTGATGCGCCGCGTCAGCGGCTACAACCTGGATGAACTGCTGGACGAGAACCGCTTCAATCTTTCGCGGCTGCTGGTGGGTTCGGAGGGCACCCTGGCCGTGATTGTGGAAGCCAAGCTTCGCCTCGAGCCGTTGCCCGAAGCCCGGGCGGTGGTCGTCCTCCACTTCGACCACCTCATGGACTCAATCCGCCTGGTTCCCCACCTGCTCACCCATCGTCCCACCGCAGTGGAATTGCTGGATCGCTACGGTCTCGAGCTGGCCCGCCGGAATCCTTCAGTGGCCGGCCTGGCCCGCCGGTTTCTGCAGGGAGAGCCTGACGCAATCCTGATGCTGGAATTCAGCGGTAACCCGGCGGAAATCCGGGACCAAGTGAGCCGGCTGAAAGCCGACCCCACTGTGGCCGCCGTCTGTTTCGCTGCTGTCGAGGCCTGGGACCCGGGCCTGCAGAAGGCGGTCTGGGAAGTCCGCAAGAATGCGTTGGGAGTCATGCTGGGCATCCGCGGCGACTTCAAACCGGTGCCCTTCATCGAGGACTCGTGTGTCCCGGTCGAGGTCCTCGCCGACTATGTTTCGGACGTCCAGGCCATCTGTGAAGCCCACGGCCGCAAACTGGCGCTCTATGCCCATGCCGGAGTGGGGGTGATCCATCTGCGGCCGATCCTCAACCTCAAGCAGGAGGAGGACGTCCGCATCCTGGCCTCCATCTCGGAGCAGGTTTTTCGCCGGGTGGTGCACTACCGCGGTTCCTGGAGCGGGGAACACGGGGATGGACTTTCCCGAAGTTACAAACTGCGGGAGTTCTTCGGCGATCGGCTCTACGGGGTTTTCCGGCAGGTCAAGGAGCTGTTCGATCCCGCCGGTCTGATGAACCCAGGCAAGATTCTGGACGCCCCTCCACCCACCGAGAACCTTCGCATCAGCCCGGCCTATCGGCCGGTGACTCCGTCGACCTGGTACCGGTTCGCCGAGGAAGGGGGGATGGACGCCGCCATCGAATTGTGCACCGGCGTGGGCCAATGCCGGAAGCTGTCGGGGGCGATGTGTCCTTCCTATCTGGTCACACGGGATGAGGAACACTCCACCCGGGGACGGGCCAACGCTCTGAGATCGGCGATCGCCGGCGAGCTGGGTCCGGAAGGCCTGACCAGCGGGCGGCTCTATGAAGTTCTGGACCTTTGCCTGGAGTGCAAGGCGTGCAAGTCCGAGTGTCCCTCCAACGTGGACATGGCCAAGCTGAAGGCGGAGTTCCTGGCGCACTACTATCATCATCACGGACTTCCCCTGCGGCGGCGGCTGGTGGGGGCCACGCGGCGGATTGCCGAGTCGGCGAGCCTGACCCCCCGCCTGGCGAACCTGCTCGCCGGGAACCCCCTGAGCCGACGCCTGCTGGAGGCCCTGGCAGGTCTGGATCGACGGCGGGTTCCGCCGCGTTATGCCCATCGAACGCTGGGAGCGTGGTACCGGAGTCACTACCGTCCGTTGTCGGGCGCGCCGGCGGTTACCCTGCTGGCCGACACCTTCACCAACTTCTTCGAACCGGAATCAGGAGTGGCCGCCATTCGCCTCCTCGAGGCAGCGGGCTATCGGGTTCGGCTCATCGACTGGGCCTGCTGCGGGCGGCCGATGATCTCCTCGGGGCGGCTGGAACGGGCCCGAAAAGACGGTGACGCGGCGCTGCCGGGACTGCTGGAGGCGGAAGGCCGGCTGGTGGTGCTGGAGCCGAGCTGTTACGCCACCTTCAAAGACGACTGGCCGGACTTGCTGACCGACGCCCAGGGGGCAAGGCGCCTGGCGGAACGGGTAGTCACGTTGGAGGAGGTTTTGACCAGGAACGAGGTTGTCGGCAAGGTGGCCCCGAGGCTCCAAGGGGGGCCTTCGCGGATCCTGTACCACGGCCACTGCCAGCAGCGGGCGGTGTTGGGATGCGGCCCCACGGTGACGATGTTGCGCCTGCTGCCCTCCAGCCGGGTGGACGAGGTCCCTCCGGGGTGTTGCGGGATGGCTGGAGTGTTCGGTTACGAGCGCGAACATTACCAGTTATCTCAGCAGATTGGGGAACTGCACCTGCTGCCGGCAGTACGCTCGGCGGATCCCGAAACCAGGCTGGTAGCTTCCGGCTTCAGTTGCCGCAGTCAGATCCGGCACTTCACCGGCCGGACGGCGGTGCATCCGGCCGTGGTGTTGGCGGACGCGCTCAGTTGAAAGCCGCCGGACGGGGCAACCCAGCTCACGGGACGGCGCCGGGACAGCCGTGCACAATGGGGGCCGCGTCGAGCCAGCCGCTCTCCCGCCCTGCTTTCCTTTGCCCTGCGCCCGCGGGAGAATGGGCGGGGGAGGCTGCGTGCAAGAGGTTCGTTTCGGCATTGTGGGTTCAGGTTTCGTGGCGGACATCCATGCCCAGGCGCTGGCCCGGACGCCGGGGACGCAGATCACGGGGGTGGCTTCGCCCAGGGCGGAAAGAGTCCAGGAGTTTGCAGCGCGGTTCGGGATTCCCCGTTGGTTCACCGACTACCGCGAACTGGTTCGGCAGCCGGAGGTGGACGTGGTGTCCCTTTGCCTGCCCAACCACCTGCATTGCGAAGCCGCAGTGGCGGCTGCCGCGGCGGGCAAGCATGTGATCTGCGAGAAGCCGCTGTGCATGAACCTGGCGGAGGCCGATCGCATGATCGATGCCTGCCGGCAGGCGGGGGTGCTGCTGCTCTACGCGGAGGAATTGTGCTTTGCACCCAAGTATGTCCGCGCCAAACAGCTTGTCGACGAAGGCGCTTTGGGCCGGGTGTACCTGGTCAAGCAGAGCGAGAAACACGCCGGGCCGCACGCGGACTGGTTCTGGCAGGTGGAGCTGAGCGGCGGCGGCGTACTCCAGGACATGGGCTGTCACGGTATCGAGTTCGCCCGCTGGATCCTCGGGCGGCCGCGCATCGTCGCCGTCACCGCCCACTGTGAGACCTACGTTCACCGGGACCGGACCCGCGGCGACGACACCGCGGTTCTGATCCTGGAGTTCAAGAATCAGGCAATGGCCCTGATCGAGGAGAGCTGGGCCCGTCCCGGGGGCATGGATGACCGCGCCGAGATCTACGGGAGCCAGGGCGTGACCTATGCCGACCTTCTGCACGGCAGTTCCCTGGTCACTTACAGCGAGACCGGTTACGGATATGCGGTGGAGAAGGCGTCCTCCACCCGGGGCTGGAGTTTCACGATGTTTGAAGAACTGTGGAACTACGGCTTTCCTCAGGAGATGCACCATTTTGCCGAGTGTGTCCGGGGACGCGCCCGACCGGAGGTGACCGGGGAGGACGGCCGAACGGTGCTGGAAGTGCTGTTTGCGGCTTACGAGTCGGCGGCTGCCGGACGGCGCGTCCCGCTGCCGTTCCGCTCCGTCGAACCCTATCCCATCGCCCCGTGGCTTCGGGCACGGCGATGAGCGGGCGGCGGCCAGGGCCGCCGACAGGAGGAGTAAGGTCATGAACGAGAACAGGAAGACAACCAGCCGGAGGAGGTTCATTGCGGCCGGATCCGGCGCCATCGCCGGTTTGACGGTGCTTCCGGCACGGGTCCTGGGACGGCAGGGACAGGTGCCGCCCAGCGACCGCATCACGGCGGCGTGTGTCGGGGTGGGCTCGCAGGGCATGCGGGTGATGATGGAGTTGATGAAGTTTCCCGAATTCCAGGTGGTTTCGGTCTGTGACCCCAACCGTGGCAGCGAGGACTTCATCGAGTGGGGGCCCGGCGAACTGCGATCCAAGGTTCGCGCCCTGTTGGGAGACCCCAACTGGGGGGCCCAGTTGAAGGGAGCCTGGTGCGGACAGGCGGCGGCGAAGACTGTGGTGGAAGCCTATTACGCCCGCCAGACCGGTACCAGCTATAAGGGCTGCACCGCCTACGCCGACTTCCGTGAGCTGTTGGAAAAGGAGAGAGACGTTGACGCTGTGGTGGTGGGCACCCCGGATCACGTTCACGCCGCAGCCTCGCTGGCGGCCCTGCGGCGGGGAAAGCACGTGTTCTGCCAGAAGCCGATGACCCGCACGGTGGAAGAGGCGCGAATGATGGCGAAAGCCGCGGCCGCGGAGCCGCACCTCGCGACGCAGGTAGCCACCATGAACGCCGCCTCGGAGGCGACTCGGGTGCTGGCGGAGTGGGTTCAGGCGGGAGCCGCAGGCGAGATCCTGGAAGTCCACAACTGGTCGTCACGTCCGTTCTGGCCGCAGGGGATGGATCGGCCGGAGGAGTCGGTACCGGTGCCGGAATATCTGGACTGGGATCTTTGGCTGGGCCCGGCTCCGGAACGACCGTTTCACCCCGCCTATCAGCCTTTTGTGTGGCGTGGATGGATCGATTTCGGCGCCGGGGCGATCGGCGACATGGGTTGCTACAGCTTCGACACCATCTTCCGCGTGCTGGGCATTGGTCAACCCGGCGGGCCACGGCTGGTGAGCGTCGAAGGGTCCGGGGTGGTGCCGTACCTGCGGAAGGGCAATCAGGTGATCCGCTTCGAAAACAGGGAATCCTATCCGGCGGCTACCACCAACCACTTCGAACTCCAGAAGACCAACGGCAAGACGCTGCACATCTACTGGTATGACGGCGGCCTCCGGCCCACTCGACCCGATTTCCTGCCGACGGGACAGGAACTGGCGGCGGAGGGTATGCTGCTGGTGGGGAGTGACGGCGCGATTCTCTGTGGCTTCAACGGTGATGCGCCGCGGCTGCTGCCGGCGGCGAAGGCGGCATCGTTTGAACCCCCCAAGCCCACTCTGCCCCGCTCGCCGGGCCTCTACCAGGAGTGGCTGCAAGGCTGCCGCGGCCAGGGCGGCAAGCCGATTGCCAACTTTGAGTTCGCCGCCGGCGTCACCGAGATGATCGTGCTGGGCACCATCGCCGCCCGGCTGCGAAAGAAGCTGTACTGGGACGGCGAGAAGTTCACCAACGATTCCGCTGCCAACGAGCTCCTGTCCACCCGGTTCCGGCCGGGATGGAACGTCTGAGGGGAGGGTCCTATGAACCGCAGGAACCTCTTCCAGGTGGTGGCTGCGGGGGTTGCCGGCGGGAGCGTTTCCGGCTGGGGCTCGGCGGCGGTGCAGACGGCGGCGCCCGGGATGCCGTCCCCCCGCATCCGGGACGTTTCGGTGATTGCGACCGCTCCGGCAGGACTGCGCCTGGTGGTCGTCAAGGTGACGACCAGCGAGCCCGGTCTCTACGGTTATGGCTGCGCCACCTTCACGCAGCGCGCCGACCTGGTGGTGGAAGCCGTAGAACGATACCTTAAGCCCCTGCTGGTGGATCGTCCTGCAGACCGCATCGAGGACACCTGGCATCTGGTCTACAACAGCTCCTACTGGCGCAACGGGCCGGTGCTGAACAACGCCATGAGCGGCATCGATATGGCGCTGTGGGACATAGCCGGACGCCGGGCCGGGATGCCCGTCTATCAGCTCCTGGGAGGAAAGTGCCGGGAGGCCGCCGACTGCTACGGTCATGCATCGGGGCGCGACGAGGAGGAAGTCGTCGATCAGGCGCGGCGGCTGATGGAGGACGGGTTCCGTCACATCCGGGTCCAGGTCGGGGTGCCGGGCATGGCGGGTTACGGAGCGGGTCAGGGTGGAGGACGGGTGGAAAGCCTGCATGACGAGCCGGTGTTTGAGCCCGCCGCATACATCCGCCGCACCCTCCGGCTGCTGGAGCGCTGCCGTAAGGAACTCGGAGAGGAAATCGAACTGCTGCACGACGTCCATGAACGCATTCCGCCGGTGTCCGCGTTGCAGTTCGCGCGGGACCTGGAGCAGTTCCGCCTGTTCTTCCTGGAGGACCCGTTTTCACCCGAGGACATCGGCTGGTTTCGGATCCTTCGGCAGCAGTCATCGGTGCCCCTGGCCATGGGGGAGCTCTTCAACAGCCCCCATGAATGGACTCCGCTGATCACCGAGCGGCTCATCGATTTCATCCGGGTCCATCTTTCGCAGGCAGGCGGTCTCAGCCCGTGCCGGAAAATCGCTGCCCTGGCCGAGATGTTTGGGGTCCGGACGGCGTGGCACGGGCCTGGCGATGTGTCTCCGGTGGGCCATGCGGCGAACCTGGCCCTCGATCTGGCATGCCGTAATTTCGGGATTCAGGAGGGTTACCGGTTTCCGGACGCGGTCCGCGAAGTCTTCGACGGCTGTCCGGAGATCCGCAACGGATACATGTACGCGGTGGAGAAGCCGGGATGGGGCATCGAGGTGGACGAAACCGCGGCCGCCCGGTATCCTTTCGGATCCTTTGAGAGCGGAGACCGCCGGCGTTACAACGGGGGATGGGGCGTCATCCGGCGGCGCGACGGGACCGTGATCAAACAGTAGCCGGCCCCGGCAGGGAGACAGGCATGCGTGGTGCTGCAAGAAGATCCGCTGGTGCGGGGGGGGCGGAACTGCAAGAAGCTCTGGTTGGCCGCTGCGGCCTGGGCAGCCGGCTGGCTGGCCGCCCTGACTGCTCCCGGCTGCGGATCCAGCGTAGCTCCCGATGATGTTCTGGTTCTGGGTGCGTACACCACTCCCCGCGAGGCCTACGGCAAGGTCATTCTCCCTTCATTTCAGCGGCTGTGGCAGGAGCGCACGGGCCGCCGGCTCGAGTTTCGGGAGTCCTACCTGGGCAGCGGCGCCCAGTCGCGGGCCATAGTCGGCGGCTTTGAGGCCGACATCGCCGCCCTGTCGCTGGATGCCGACATTCAGCGGATCGCGGATGCCGGTCTCATCACCCATGACTGGAAGGCGCATCCGTACGGCGGCATGGTCACCACGTCGGTGGTGGTCATCGCCGTGCGGGAGGGGAACCCCCTGGGCATCCGCGACTGGGCGGATCTGACTCGGCCCGGGGTGAATGTGCTTACTCCCGATCCTCGGACTTCAGGCGGAGCGATGTGGAACATCGCTGCGCTCTACGGTGCCGCACTGAGGGGCAGGGTAGAGGGGGTGGCCGGAGGTGATCCTGCTGCGGCCACCGAGTTCCTGAAGAGTGTCTTCCGGAATGTGTCGATCATGGACAAGGGGGCCCGGGAGTCGATCACCAACTTCGAGCGCGGTGTGGGAGATGCGGCCATCACTTACGAAAACGAGGTCCAGGTGGCCCGCTTGGCCGGAGAACCCCTGGAGTACGTGATTCCGGCGTCCACCCTGCTGATCCAGAATCCGGTGGCTCTGGTCGACGTTTATGTGGACCGGCACGGAGTCCGGGAGGCGGCCGAAGCATTTCTCGAGTTCCTCTGGTCGGCTGAGGCCCAGGCTGGGTTTGTCCAGTACGGACTGCGACCGGCTTCAGGACGCCCGGAGGATGCGCCGGCAGGGCGTTTCCCGCCGGTGGAGGATCTCTGGACGATCGAGTACCTGGGCGGTTGGGCAGTGGTGGTGCCGGAACTTTTCGGTCCGGACGGCCGCTACACCCGGATGATGCAGGAGCTGCAGACCCGCCGATGAGCAGACTGGGTGGTCCGGTCCATCTGCCCTGGGGCCGGTGGGGTTTGCGGGGGGCGGCCGTTCTTTATTTGGGGTTCATGATCGCTCTGCCGCTGGCGGCGGTGGTTGCCAGCGGTCTC
>FWWM01000408.1_pt1 | contig 143077 bp, 97 predicted proteins | sample 2228351 | NCBI WGS metagenome assembly FWWM01 (sample SAMEA103939774, study PRJEB20133) | metagenome
TCTCGCCGCTCCTTGGACCGCTTCAGGCCGTCTCTACCTGGGGTCAAGAAGTTCCGACCCCCGTCGCCCCCGAGCCTTCAGAGCGGACTGCCTAACAACGCGGATTCCTCAAACTCACACCTCCGATAGCCATCCCCGCTCGCGCACGATCAATCGGCCCTTCCAGCAAACCCGGACGGATTAGCCACGCCATCCCGGTCGCTTGAAGATGTTCTTGGGCATGACCGTTTTGCATGGTCCATGGCGGGTACCACTGGTTGGGAGAGACTGGGAAGACTGAAACCAACCTTGATACGAGGTAGGCCGGCGTTCTGAAGTTCACTAGAGCCAACGGGGAGAGTCGAACTCCCGACCCGCTGATTACGAATCAGCTGCTCTGCCGACTGAGCTACGTTGGCCCGTCGAAATAAGGCGAAAAACATTTAACTCCTCTGGGCCTGAGATGTCAATCCCGGAAGAGAGTGGAGGAAACCGCCCTGTTGGGGGGGGGGCGTACAGGCGGCCCGGGCGAGCGAAGTGAGCCCTCCAAGTGCGCCGCGTCGTCGCCGCCTTGCTCGGGGAAGGCGGTGTCAAGCCGCCGCACTCCAGGGCGCCTGCCGGCGCCAAGCTGCCGCGAAACGGCTTCCCCGAAGTCTGCAATTCAACCATCCCCGCAATCCCGCGTCACACCAGAGAATTGCTGCAGAATCTATTCTTACAGAAAGCGTTGTGGTGAAAACCCGCCTTCCAACGGTCTTGCCGCTCCTTGAACCGCTTCGGACCGTGTCTTCCTGGGGTCAAAAAGTTCCAACCCCCCTCGCTACCGAGCCTCCTGAGCGGACTTCCTAACAACGCCGTTTGCTCGGAAGAGACGCAGAAGCAAAAGAAAAGCGGCTGGGCGCATCAGCGCATCTCGCGGCAGGACTCGAGGATGCCCTGGCGCAGGCTCGGGCAGCAGGTGTCCGGGTGGAAGTAGATGTCCCACAAGAGGCGGATGAAATCGTGGCCTGGGACGGTCGGGCCGCGCTGGCGGCCGTCCACAAGGACGCTCGTGCCCTCGCCGGGGAGGTAGCGGACCTCGACGTCCATGCCCTTGCGCGCCTCGATCCCGAACAGCCCTACGAAGTCGCGGATGCGCCTCTTCAGGTCGTCCTAGGCGACTGGTGGTGTGCGTTTGTCGAAGGATTTCTTCGTGTTCTCGCGCATCTCGTCCGCGCCGACGTCCCGCACGAAGTGCAGGCGAAGGACCTTGGCCTCGTCGGACTCGACGAGGCGGGCCGGGTCGCAGGTGCGATGCTCGACGTAAGCGCCCATGGAATAAACGTCCACGTGGAACATCGTGACCTCCCTCATGCCCACTCCCACGAGCCTGAGGGTGCGCCCCCCACCTTCAGGGTCGGTGGGAACTTGATCCCCTGGAAGGTGTAAGCCGACGCCGTGCCCCCCAAAAGGACTGTCGCAACGACTAGCCGTGCCTTCATGGCCTCCTCCCTGGCCCGAGCCTCATCGGATGATAGCCCATCAGGTCGCAAGAGGGCTCACCAAGAAGGCTTCCCCACGCACTGGGCGTTTCTTGGGCGGTGCGGGTATGATTGCCTGGGCTGTCGGGCCGCGCCCCGGCCCGGGATGGAGGGATACATGAGTTCCGTTCCGCTTTTGTCCTCGCCAACGGTTACGGTCCGCGTGGACGGCCAAGAGTTCAGCATATCGCGCGGGACGCGCGTCAAGGCGTTTCTACGGCGTCACTTCCCCGAGCTCGAGCCCGAGTGCCTGGGCGCGATCCTAGGCAACCGACTCGCGGACCTGGAAACCCCGATCGCAGCCTCGTGCGACCTGGTCCCGGTCACCTACGCGAGCAAGGCGGGCGCCCGGATCTACCGGGCCACCTTGACCGTGATGCTGTGCGAGGCCGTGGCCCGTCTGTTCCCTGGGGCGCGGGTGCAGGTGGGCCAGGCCTTGGGCGATGGCTACTACTTCGATGTCTTCAAAGAGCCCATGCTGTCGCTTGAGGACGTGGCGGCCATCGAGGCCGAGATGCGCCGCATGGTCGAGCGCAAGGAGGCCCTGGCCACGATGCGCGTCCCCGTTCAGCAGGCCATCGAAATCTTCCAGGCCGCAGGGGCCACAGCCAAGGTCGGGGTCGTGCGGGCCATGCGCCACCCGTACGTGACGCTCGTCACGATGGGCCGCCACGTGGACCTGTGGTTCCACCCGCTGTTGCCCACCGCAGAGGGGATTCGCGCCTTTCACGTAGTCCCGTACGCCCACGGCCTTGTGCTCGGCTTCCCCCCACCCGGCCGCCCCGACGACCCCCCGCGCCCGCCGCGCAACCACCGCGGGCTGTTCGCGGTCTATCGCGAGACGCGCGAGTGGAACCGGCTTTTGGGGGTCGAGACCATCGCGGACCTGAACCGCGTCGTGGTCGAGGGCCGCATCGGCGAGGTCATCCGCGTGGCCGAGGCCCTGCACGAGCGCAAGATCGTGGCCATCGCGGACGAGGTCGCCCGCCGCCGCGGGTGCCGCCTGGTCCTGGTGGCCGGCCCGTCCTCCTCCGGCAAGACCACGTTCGTCAAGCGACTGCGGATGCAACTGATGGCCATCGGGATCCGCCCGAAGGAATTATCTGTTGACAACTATTATGTGAACCGCAAGGACACCCCGCGCGACGAGGACGGCGAGTACGACTTCGAGTGCATCGAGGCCATTGACCTGCCCCTGCTCAACGAGCAACTCGAGGCCCTGCTCAAGGGCAAGGTCGTCAAGACCCCGCGCTACTCGTTCCAGAAGGGGACGCGCAGCCCCAGGACGGTCCCGATGCAGCTCGGCCCCCAGGAAATCCTGCTCATCGAGGGCATCCATGGCCTGAACGACCGGCTGACCGAGGCCGTGCCCCGCGAGCAGAAGTTCCGGCTGTACGTAAGCGCGCTGACGCAACTCTGCATGGACGACCACAACCGCATCTTCACCTCGGACTCGCGCCTCCTGCGCCGCATCGTGCGCGACCGCATGTACCGCGGGTACTCGGCCGCCGAGACCCTACGGCGCTGGCCCAAGGTCCGCGCGGGCGAGGAGCGCCACATCTACCCCTTCCAGGACCAGGCGGACATGATGTTCAACTCGACCCTCGTGTATGAGCCCGCGGTCCTGAAGGTCTTCGCCGAGCGCTACCTGATGGAGGTCCCCGAGACGGACCCCGCATTCGTCGAGGCCACGCGCCTGCTCGAGTTCTTGGACCTGTTCGTCCCCATCTTCGCGGACGACGTGCCGGCCACGTCCATCCTCCGCGAGTTCATCGGGGGGTCGTCGTTCGAGTACTGAAGATTGCATGGTCCCTTCCCCCTGGTTTCCCTACAATCCTTCCCGGCGCTGGGGCGGCGAGGCGAGCGGCGATGCGGGCGAACGCGACGGCGAGGCGAAACGGCGTCGGGGCGAGGCGGATGTCCCGGTAGCCGTGGTTCCTGGCGGGGCTCCTGGCGAGCGCGGGGGGCGCGACCCTTGCGTTGTCCCTGCGACCCGCGGGCACGCCCCCGCCGAAGGTCGCGGCCACGGACAGGCGGAGCGACACGCCCAGGCCTCCACCCGGCGCCATGATGTGGCCGGGCGAACTGGAGCGGGTCCGGATCGCGCTGTCTCCGCCGGCCTACCTCATCCGCCCCGAGTCGTGCCTGACCCGCATCGAACCCTGGATCCTGCCCGGGTTTCGGCGGGAGGACGTGGCGCAGGTCCTGCGCGATAATTTGGTGCCCCTGGACCTTTAACGCAAACTTCTCGCCGCGACCGAGTGCACGGCCGGCGAGGGGTGTGTGGTGCGGCCTCCGGCGGATGCGGTCCTCGCGTTGGAACCCGCGACCCGCGGGGCCCTGTACCGCCTCCTGGGCGACCTGCCCGGCAACGGGACGAAGCGCACCCCCTTCCGATACCGGCCGTCGGAATGGTCGGCCTTCTCGGGCCAGGGCAGCGTGTCACCGTCCACCCTGGACCTGATCCGGCGCCTGAGCGTGACCCAGGGTGACTGGGTCCTGTTCTGGGACTCGGGAGTTCTATGCCAGTGGATGAACGACGAGGAGAAGGGGACCCTCATCCGGATCGCGACCCGCGCCGAATCGTATCTGGTCAAGCTGGTCCTCCGGTCGGACACCGACATCGAGCCCATCCTCCGGTACTGGACCGGCCGCCCGCGCCAGAAGAGCCTTCGTGCCTTGATCGAGAGCGCGCGCCCGACCGGGGCCGTCCGCCTGGACATCGTCCACCTGATGTCCCCCTTCCTGCGGGCCCTGGCCTACACCTTTCCGTCGCCGGGCGACCCGAACTACGACTGCCACTGGACCACCTTCAACTTCTTCGATGACCGGCCCGACGACCCGTTCCTGGAACCCCGCGCCGCCCAGGAGGAGTTCTCGGTCGCTTCGTGCCCATCCAGCGGGAATCGGCCCGCCACGGCGACGTGGTCGCGATATGGACGAGAGGGGGGTCGTCAATCACACGGCGCTCTTCCTGGCCCAAGACCTCGTGTTCAGCAAGAACGGAAATAGCCTGTTTTCGCCGTGGGTGGTGACCACGATTGACTTCCTCTTGCGCCTCTACCAGGACACCCCGGGGTCGCGCCCCGAGTTCTTCCGGCGCCGCGAGATGTGACCGCGACGGGGACTTGGGCCTGCCCCGGCGCATGCGCAGTAAGATCGGGCGCCCCTGCACGGAGGAGGCCCGATGCTCGAACGCCTCTTTCACCTGGCGCGGCTCGGGACCTCGATCCGCACCGAGGTCCTGGCCGGCGCGACCACCTTTGTCACCATGGCGTATATCATCGTGGTCAACCCCGCCATCCTAGAGGCCGCCGGCATCCCCAGGGGGCCCTCGATGGTCGCGACCATCCTGACGGCGGTCGCGGGGTGCCTCGTGATGGGGCTGTGGGCCAATCGCCCGTTCGCCATCGCGCCGTACATGGGCGAGAACGCCTTCATCGCATACACCGTCTGCCAGGGGATGGGGTTTCCGTGGCAGACCGCGCTCGGGGCCGTGTTCCTAAGCGGGGTCGCCTTCGTCGTCCTGACCGTGACGCGCCTGCGCGCGGTCCTCGCGGAGTCCATCCCGCCTCCCCTGCGGTACTCCTTTGCGGTCGGGATCGGGCTGTTCCTCGCCTTCATCGGGCTGAACGAGATGGGCGTGGTCACGCTCGGGGTGCCAGGCGCTCCCGTCAGGCTGGGGGACCTCGGCTCGCCGGCCACCCTTATCGCGATCGGGACCTTCGTCGCGATGGAACTTTTGCTGATGTGGCGCATCCCAGGAGCCATCCTGATCGCGATCCTGGGCGGCGCCGCCGCGGCCTACCTGGCCGGGGCCGCACCTCCCCCGGAGGCCGTCCTCTCCCCCCCGCCATCCCTGGCACCCGTCTTCGCGCAACTGGACCTGTCATCGTCTTTGTCGTTCGGCTTCCTGAACGTGGCCCTGGTCGTGTTCATCATGGCCTTTTTGGACACGATCGCGACCCTGATCGGGGTGTCGAGCCGCGCGGGATTTTTGGACGCGGACGGGCACCTGCCCGAGATCGAGCGCCCCATGCTCGCGGATGCCATCGCGACAACGCTTGCCGGGGTCTTCGGGACCACGACGGCCGGGGCCTACATCGAGAGCGCGGCCGGGGTCGAGGCGGGCGGCAGGTCCGGCCTGACCGCGCTGGTCGTGGGCGCCCTGTTCCTTCTGGCCCTCTTCTTCGCGCCGGTCCTCACGGCGATCCCGCCCTGCGCCTACGGACCGGCCCTCGTGGTGGTGGGGCTCCTGATGGTCCAGGCCGTGACCCGCATCCCCTTCGACCGCCTGGAGGAGGCCATCCCCGCCCTGGCGGTGATGATTTTGATGTCATTCACTTATAACATCGCGATTGGTATGACATCCGGCTTCGTACTGTACCCGGTCTTCATGGCCGCGGCCGGCCGCGCCCGCGAGGTCCGCCCCGGACTGTGGGCCCTCGCGGCCCTGTCCGTGGTCCTGTTCGTCTTCTACCCGAGGGGATGAGCCGCGCTCCCGGTCACAACGGCGTCATGCACTGGTAGGCGTGCGAGAACTTGTCGTCGTAGGCGCAGACCTTGCCCTGGGCCGTGCAGTTCTCGGCGCCGATCTGGCCCGTCTGGACCGGTCCCGTGCAGTAGTAGAGCCAGTTGTCGTACCAGCAGGTCCCGACCTCGGTGATCCAGCCGCACGAGGCGCCCTGGACCGGGCGGCACTTGAAGCCGGGACATCCCCACCCGAGCGGGCACGTCCCGCACTCCCCCCCGCACCCGTCGTCGCCGCATTCCTTCTTGGTCCCGTCCTCGAGCGTGCACTTCGGCGTGCAAGGAGGCTTCTCGACGCACGCCCACTTCCCCTCCCAGCCGTCCCACCCGCACACCTTGTTCGGCTCCTGCTTGCAGTCCACCTTGATCAGGACCTCTTGGCCCCCCACCTTCGTGCAGTAGCCCACGGTATATGCATCCAGGCACTTCCCCTTATCGGTAATTCCCATGCACGGCCCTTCCACGCACTGCCCAAGGTCCGTACAGGACTGACCTGGTCCGCACTCGCCGCACTCCACAGGATTCCCACACCCCCCATTCGCCCCGTAGCCGCACACGCGCCCCGCGCAATCCGGCACGCAGTCCACCGGATGGCAGCGGAAGTCATCGCGACACTCGAAGCCCTCGTCGCACCCGGGAGGGCATTCCCCCCCACACCCGTCCGGTCCGCATAGTTTATTCTCTGATATGCAATCTGGAATGCAAATATCTACACATTGCCCATCCTTGCAGACCTTCCCGTACTCGCAGTACCCGCAAATCCCGCCGCAGCCGTCCGGACCGCAGACCTTGCCCTCGCAGTTCGGCACGCAAGGCCCCTCGTCCACCCCGCCCTGGTCGGGGTCGGGCTCTGGCCCCTGGTCCTCTTGCTCGCCTTGGTCGGTTGGAAGGTCCCCCTCCTCTCCCTCGCCCCCGCTGTCCTGGTCCGAGACCTCAAAGGGAGCGTCGTCTCGGTCATCCGGCTCGCCCAACCAAGGCCCTTCCTCGGGCTCCGCCGCGATGTCGTAGTGGACCTCCACGCCCACGATGACCTCGACGCGGCCCTCGTCGCGCTCGGCGTCCACCCCCGACGCATCCCGAGGCGAATCCCGAGACCCCGAGGCGCAGGAGAGCGCCCACCCCACAACAGCCAGCACACCCGCGATGGTCGGGCGGTTTTTCATGCGGGCATTGTAGGGGTTTGCCCCTGCATGTGGCAAGTGCTTGTCTTAGGACGCCACCCAAGCGCAGCCGGTCCCCTGCGTGCCGGAAGACATCTTCACCGGCCCCTTGACGCCCCCCACGGGCTGCTGCTATGGGAGAGAGGACTTCCGTGATCGAGGTCCACGCGCCTTGAAGGACCGCATCGCCAGGTTGTGGGGGAGGTTGCGCGGACGCCGCCCGCTCGGGGCCACGGCCATGACCCTCGGGGAGGGGGTCGTGGTGGATGGGCGCTTCGCAATCCGGCGCCTGCTCGGCATCGGGGGGACCTCGGCGGTCTATGTCGCGCAGCAGATCTCGATGGGCCGTGACGTGGCCCTCAAGGTCCTGCGCTCCGAACTCTTGAGCCGCGAGCAGGCCACGGAGCGTTTCGTCCGCGAGGTCCGCGCGGTCAGCCGCCTCACGAGCCCGCACACCATCTCGGTGTACGACGTCGGTCGCACCGAGGACGGGCTCCTGTATATCGCCATGGAATTGCTGAAAGGACGCTCGCTCTTCCGGCTGATGACCGAGGAGGGAGTCCCCATGTCCGTCTGGCGCGCTGTCTCGCTTGTGGACCAGGTCCTGAACTCGCTCGAGGAGGCGCACCAGGTCGGGGTCCTGCATCGGGACCTCAAGCCCGAGAACATCTTCGTCATCCCAGGTGCTGGCGGGACCGAGTTCGCCAAGGTCCTCGACTTCGGGATCGCGCAACTCGGCGACGACGCGGAGGGACGGGACAGCGACCGCAGCCTCGTGGTGGGCACCCCTCGATACATGAGCCCGGAGCAGATGGAGGGCCGGCCCCTCGACCCCCGCTCCGACCTCTATTCCCTCGCGACCATCCTCTTTGAGTTGATCGCAGGCCGGCCCCCCTTCGAGGCCGCGACCCCGGTGGCCCTGGCCCTACGCAAGATTCACGAGACGCCCCCTGCAGTCCGGGACATCGCCCCGCATGTGCGGATTCCAGATGAACTGGAGGTCTTTCTCCGCAGGGCCCTGGCCAGGGACCCGGACCGGCGGCCACGCGACGCCTCCGAGTTCAAGAACCTCCTGGCCCTCGCCATGGAAGGATTCGGGGAAATGCCCGCACGCGAGTCCCCCGTGGTCCACATGACTGGCACCCCGGAAGGGGCAATCCTGCCGCCCTCCCCGAAGCCGCCCCAAGGGCTGATGCCAGACAGCCCCCCACAGGTCGAGCCCCCTCGCGCACCACAGGCGGAGCCGCGTCCAGCGCCCTCTGACCGTCGCGCATCTGCGCGGCTTCCCCGGATGCTGGCCGTGCGGTTTTCGCACGAGGGCCAGGAGTTCCGGGCCACGACCACGGACATCAGCGCGGGCGGGGCCTTCCTGTTTTCTCGGGCACTGCCCCCGCCGGGGAGTCAGGTCGAGGTGATCTTCGAAAACCCCGGCCACACCGTCTTCAAGATCCATCTGATTGGAAAGGTGGTCCGCGTCGTGGAGCGGCCAACCGCGCCTGGCGAGGTCCGGGGGTTCGCCATCCGGTGGGTCTTCTCGCCCCACGCGCGCAGGCCGAAGACAGTCGAGGAACTCTTCGCAACTGGCTACTGATGCACGCGGTTCAATCGCCGCACATCGGCCCGGACTTTGGCCCTGACCGAGCCTCCTTGCGACACCCGCACCCCCCGCCTCCAGGCGCCTGATCCCGGGCAGCCATCTTCGCCTCGAAGCGCTTTTTGAACTCGCCGAGCCGGTCCTTGGGACCCGTGACCCGGACCACGACACCCAGGTCGGTCCGCTCCACCGCGTAGGACAACCCCTGCACGCCAAACGGACAGCCCTCGCACGCCTCGCCCTTGGCCGCGCGGGCGACCTCGGCCTCGATACGGTCCTGGTGGGTAGCCCGCATCCCGGCGCACCCCTGGACCACCGAGGACAGGGCAAGCCCGTCCTCCGTCTCGGCCAGCGTGAAGGTGACATGCGGGTTGTGCCAATCGCAGGACCCCTGCCCGCCTCCCCCACAGGGGTACGCGGTCGCCGGGACCAGCCATGCCCCCACCACCAACGCAATGCTCAACCCGATCGGCTTCATCGTGGTCGCTCCTTGCAGACACACAACGACTGATTCTGCCAGGTCGCGCTGCCCGTGTCAACTACGCGGACCGCTCGTCCTACAACGACCGAGGCTTGCGCCCCTGGAGGATCTGCGACCTCACTGCCTGGGATGCGCCCAAATCGCCCACAGCCCCGGCGCGCCGCATCCTTCTGGAGGTGATGGGGATAGCCGCGGAGGGCCTGGGCCGGTTCAGGTCGCTCAGGATGGCGGTCAACACCTGCTCTGGGGTCAGAAGGGCCTCTCGTGCAGCGGCCATGAAGCCCCCGTCCGGGGACAGGCAGGGGTTCGCGTTGACCTCCAGCACGAAGGGGGAGCCGTCCTGGGCCACACGGAAATCCACGCGGGCGTATCCCCGCAGACCGAAGCGCTCCCAGCAGCGCAAGGCAATGGTGACGAGCCTGCGCACCAGGGGCTCGTCCGAGGGCGCGAGCCGGAACGAGCGGACCGTGTGCTCATACTCGAAGGAATCCGGGTCCCACTTGGCCCGGTAACCCACAACGCGTTCCTTGCCTTCCGGCCAGTCCTCGAAGCACATCTCGGCCACGGGCAGGACCCTCGGGCCCCCCGGTCCCGCAAGAAGCGAGAGGTTGAACTCGCGCCCCTCCACGTACTCCTCGACAAACCCTGAGCCACCGAGTTCCGGCAGGCGCCGGAGCAACTCGTCCTTCAGGCGCGACCGATCCCGGATGACCGAGTCCTCATCCAGACCGACCGAGGCCTCCTCCCACACGGACTTGATGATGCAGGGGAGGGTCAGGTCTACCTCCCCGTGGAGGACCTGCTCCAACGTCGCGGCGCGCGGGGTCGGGATCCCGGCCTGGCGCATCACCTCCTTGGCCACGAGCTTGTTGCTCGTCAGGAACATGGCCTCGGTGCCGTTCCCCGTGTACGGCACGCCCAGGCGGTCGAGGATCGCGGGCGCGAGGTGGACCAGGCGGCCCTGTCCATCCACGGTCTCGGCCAGATTGAAGACCACGTCGGGCCGGATGCGGTTTACGGCCCGGCTGACCGACCGCAAGTCGAGCGAGATCGGGTGCGCGGTCACGTCATAACCCAGGTTGCGCAGGACCCCCGCGAGGAACTCCATCTCGTTGCGCAGGTCCTGTCGGTCCGCCGGGGCCCCGCTCTCGATGCGCTCGTGCAGGAACAGGACCCTGGGTCGCTGACGACCGCGGTAGGCCGAGGACAAAGCAGGGGTCTGCGGAAATAGGTCCCCTTGGATGCCCTCAGGTTCCAACCCCGGCACACCGAGCGCCGGCACCTCGATGGCGGGCATGCGCCAGGCAGCCTCCGGAACGCGCTCGAGAGCGGACCTCACGATGCCCGCGATCAGGTCCCGGTAGGTCAAGCCAGCCAGCCGGCACAGGATCGGGAGGTCCGAGATCTCCGGGTTCATCCCCGCAAGGGGATTGACCTCCAGGAAGCGGGGATGACCCTCTGCGTCGCTACGGAGGTCCACCCGCCCCGCGTCGCGGCACCCGAGGGCTCTCCAGGCGCGAAGAGCCACGTCCAGTGCCTCCGCGACCTCCGGGTCCGAGGGGTCTCCGAGGCGGTACTCCACCCGATCCTCGTAGTAAACCTTGTTCTCGTACGAGTAGGCCCCCGGCTCCGCCCGCTCGAGCAACACCACCTCCATGGCCCCAATGGCGCGCGCCTTCGGCCCGGTGCCGAGCAGACCCACCGTGAACTCCCGGCCCGGCAGGTAGGTCTCGACAAGGACGGGCTGGCGGTAGGTGTAGAGGAGGCGACGACCGACCTCCAAAAGCGCCGCCCGGTCCTCCACCCGGTTCGTCGCGGCGACTCCCTTGGAGGTCCCCTCGGCCACGGGCTTCAAGAAAAGGGGAAAGGGAAGGTCCACGTCGAACAGTTCTTGTTCAGATGATACCACACGGAAGTCAGCAGTCGGAACGCCGTGCCCGCGGACCACCTGGTTGGTCAGGCCCTTGTGGAGGGCCAGCGCGCACACAAGCGAGTCCGAGAAGGTGCACGGAATCCCATAGGCCTCGAGCAGCGCGGGGACCTGGGCCTCGCGTCCGTAGCCCCGCATCCCCTCCGCGATGTTGAAGACCAGGTCCCAGCGGTCCCCGGAGGCGAGCCGCTCCACGAGCCGGCGGACATTGCCGATCCGGTCCGTCTGGAACCCCAAATCCCGCAAGACCTCCTCGATGGCGTCCACGGTGTCCTCGCGGTCCATCTCCACCGTGTCCTCGAGCGAGTAGCCCAGAAGCAGGTACTCCTGCCGAAGGTCGTACGTGATCCCGACTTTCACCTCTCGTCCCCCAGGTTGTGTTGACGGTGACCACAGGGATTGAAACAGGACGGATGTCCTGTCCTCAAAACCTCATCATGACGACTGTTTTGCGTTGTCTGAAGCCGGTGAAGCGATGAAGGGGACCGATGCGGACGCAGGGAGGGGAAACCCTCGTTCCAGGGCCGGCTGTCCAGGGGCGCCGACGGGGGACAACCCCCCGCAGCGCCCCAAAAGCTGGATTCTGCGGTGTCTTCCATCGAGGAGGCGTTCACCCTCGCATCCCGCTGGCTGGTCGAATGATGCGGGCACACGAGGGGGTTGTCAACCTTTTTTTCGGCACCGTGATTCGGAGGGAGTGCGCCACGAGGCGCTGCCGCATGGATGCGGATGGCCGGCTCGATTTCGCCTCATGAGGCTCGACTCGGAACTCCAGTGCGGCATGACGATCTCGATGGTCCAAGGCCAGCCTTGCGCTTCCAGGACACGTGCGCTATGGGAGGCCCGTGTGCGGCACGCACCGAGTGAAGCCTCCATGACCGCGCGCAACAGGCGCCATCTGAGCGGCCGGGACGTCTTCGGAGTGGGGGGGCTGTGCGCACGGGCCCTCGCGGACTACGAGCACCGCCCGGAGCAAGAGCGCATGATGGATGCGGTGGAGGAGGCCATCGCCCATGACGATGCCTGCCTGGTCGAGGCCGGGACCGGGGTCGGCAAGACCCTCGCCTACCTGGTCCCTGCGATCCAGTCGGGCCGAAAGGTCGTGGTCGCGACCGGCACCCGCGCGCTCATGGAGCAGGTAAGGCGCCAAGATGTCCCGTTTCTCCAGGAGCACCTCCCTGACCATTTCACTGTCGCTGTCCTGAAGGGGCGGGCGAACTATGTGTGCCGGGCGAGGATGCGCGAGTCCTGGGACATGCTCGGGACCACGGACCCCCACAGCGACCGCCGGGTCCTGGCCCACATCCGGGCGTGGATGCGCCGGTCCGAGACTGGGGACCTTGCGGAACTGACGGACATCCCCGAGACCTCGCCGGTCCTTCACCGAATCGTCTCGACTTCGGAAACCTGTCCGGGCCGGGCCTGCCCCGACTTCGGGGCGTGCTTCTTGTTCCGCGCCCGCGAGCGCGCGCTTCAGGCCGACCTCGTCATCACGAACCATCACCTGTTCTTCTCGGACCTCGCGATGAGGGAGGAGGGAAACACCCATATCCTCCCGCAAGACGCCGTTGTCATCCTGGACGAGGCCCACGCCCTGGAGGGTGTCGCGACCGAGCACTTCGGGGTCACAGTGCGCTCGGGCGCTGTCGCGCTATTGGCTGCGGACGCCCTGGCGCTCGCGGCCCGGGGAGATCCCGCGAGGGGCAGGGTTCTGGCAACCGTCGCGGGCCGGGTGGGCGAACGCTTTTTCGAGATGGCAGCCCGCCTCGCGGGTCCGGAGGGGCGGGCCAATATCCAGGCTGGCCGCCTCCCCCCCGAGGTCGCTCGCGCCTGGCACGAACTGGACGTGGACCTCGAGGTGTTGGCCGACGAGGCGTGCGACATCGCCAGGGAGGCCGGGGCCTCGAATGACGTGTCGGTCCGGGCCCGCAAGCTGCGCCGCGAACTCGGCATCGTCCTCGAGGACACCGACCCCAACTTCGTCCGGCTGGCGGAGAGGACGGCACGCTCTGTGGCCCTGTCCGCGCTGCCAGTGGAGGTGTCCGACCTCCTGCGGGAACGCCTCTTCGAAAGCGGTCGCCCCATCATCCTCGTCAGCGCGACCCTCACGGTGGACGCCTCCACTGACTTTCTGCGCTTGCGGCTTGGGGTCCCGGCCACGGCCCGCGAGGTCGTGTTGGCCTCGCCTTACGACTTCGAACGGCAGGTCCTCTTGTACCTCCCCGAGGGGATGCCAGACCCCAACGATTGCGCATTTTCTCAGGCCTTCGCCGAGGAGGCCTTGCGGGTCCTCGAGGCCACGCAGGGGCGCGCGTTTTTGCTGTTCACGAGCCACGCGGCCCTGCACCGGGCGAACGAGATGATGCGCGAGCGCATGAGGTGGCCGGTCCTGGTCCAGGGCGATGCCCCGCGCGACGAACTGATCCGCCGCTTTAAGGAGACCCCACACGCCTGCCTGTTCGGGACGCACACCTTCTGGGAGGGCGTGGACGTAATGGGTCCCGCCCTGTCGTGCGTGATCATTGACCGCCTCCCGTTTGACCCGCCTGACGACCCGATGCTCCGGGCGCGGTGCGAGCGTATCGAGGACCGAGGGGGAAACGCATTTCGCGACTACCAGTTGCCCCTGGCCGTGATCCGGCTACGCCAGGGCTTCGGCCGCCTCATTCGGCGTCGCTCCGACCGGGGAGTGGTCGCGCTCATGGACCCGCGCGTGCGCACGAAGGCGTATGGCAAGGTCTTCCTGCGAAGTCTCCCCCCTGCGAGGGTCTGCTCCGACTTTGAAGAGGTCGAGGCCTGGTGCCGCAAGAACCTGTAAGGGCCTGCGCGGTCAGAACCGGAAGGCCCCGCCGATGATGAAGGCCGGGTAGAACTCAGCTTCGCTACCATCGCTCGTCACACCGACCAATACACCCATGTTCATTGTAGCGAAAATATTGACAGTTGATGATACGGAGTACTCCATCCCGAAATGCGCAACTACCGGAATCAAGCCGATAACCTGCGTTTTGGATTCTTGCGTTCCCGACCACGGATCGACCTCCGTATACCTGTTGAACAAGATCCCGATCGGCATCCGCAGGCCGAAGTGCAGGGCAAAAACGTTGGTAACGTTGTAAGTCGCAAGAACTTGCGGGAGGCCAAACTGAATCCCGAACGCGAATTTCCCGGGGTAGTAGTTCATCAAGAAGCCGGGCTCTCCGGCGAGGGCGAGGTGGAAATTGCCCGATTTCAACGCCCGAAACTTCAGCTGAACGCCCAAGAAGTTGCCCACGAGCGGCACCGTCGTCGCTTGGCCATAATAGAAACCGAAGTTGGGCACCAGTTCGAAACTCTCCATCAGGGGGATGTGGTACCCAGTCTGCAATGCCCAGGGAAACCCCGTACCCACGTGCAGGGCGTTCTCGCTCGGTGACAGGGTCTCGCCTCCCTGTGTGCTCCAGGCGCGTGCTGTCTTTGGCGCTGCCACCACGGTCGCGGCCAGAACGAGCAGGACGAAACGCAATGTCTTCATGACGTGCCTCCATCCACGATTCCCGACACCGCCTGGCACGGCGCCAGGCGCAAGCCGACTCTACTCCTCCTCCCCCTCGGCTGCCAAGTCCGCGGCAGGCTCCCCAGCAGGGGGTTCCACAAACTCCCGGAGCATGACTGAGGCGTACGCGCCCTTGGGAAGAAAGAACGACAGCACGAGCCCGGCGCGGTCCACCTCCACGCGCACGTCCTCGGGCCGCACGAAGAACGGCCTCCTGGTCCCGCGGCCCAGGCTCGGAAACGCCCGGAACAGGGACAAAGAGACACCGGCCTCCTCGAGCACCCCCTGTTCGATCGCCCCTGGCTCGCCCGAGGCGAGCGGGGCCTTGTGCCCGAATACGGGTCCGGTCACGACCACCTCCCCGGCCTCGAGGCGGGCCTGCTCGGCTTGCGCATCGTCCGCTTCGAACAGCCCGCCCGAGTCCGTCCGGGCGAGGATGTCGCCCACGAGCACCGTGCGTGCGAGCCCGCGGACCATGCGCTCTTGCAACACAAGGTTGAACAACGCGGACTGCACAGCGGACAGGGCCATCCTGCGCTCGAAGCGCCCGATCCGCGCAAAGGCCGGCGCATCGAGCGTCCCCGCCTCGAGGAGGTCTAGGCCCAAGGCAATGGACTCCCCGAGACGACCAAACCGTTGCACCCCGAAGAAGTTCGGGAAGCCGAGTCGCTCGACCTCGCGAGCGGTCCGGGCCAGTTCCGCCGCCATCGTCGTGTCCGCACCGCGCAGCACGATGCGGAACCGGTTGCCCCTCAAGTGCCCCAGCCGGAGCTTGTTCCGGTGCCGCGCCACCCCGAGCACCCGGATCCCCTCGAGGGCGACCCCTCCCGCGAGCACCCGCTCGCACGACTCGGGCACGGACAGCCACTGCCGCGTCACGGCCCGGCGGTCCTTGGTCCCTGCGTAACCGATGTCCCCGACGGGGATGCCCAATACTGCGGCGAGGCGCCTCAAGAGGTCCCCGCCCGAGCAGTCGCGCTTCTCGACCCACAAAAAGAGGTGCGGGCCCTCCCCGCAAGGCAGGTATGCCGGGACCTCCTCGACCACGAAATCCGCGGGGCGGTCCTTGACGCGCCCCACGACCCTGGCCGCGTGCGGCAGGGACCTGGCCAGGGAATCCAGGTCGCAGGCGCGTCGCAGATAGTCGCGATTCATCCCTCGATGTCCCCGCGCGCAATGGCCCCTTCCCGCAGGACCTCGACCCGCTCTCCCACCACACGGACCACCGACGAGGGACGCCCGATGAGGGGCTCTGTGTCGCTGATGAGCAAGTCACACGCGAGCCTCAAGTCCATCTGGACCTCCTCTGGGCATCGCGGAGGCGACTCGCCCGTCCGATTGGCGCTCGTGGACACAATGGGCACCCCCGCAACCGCTGCGAGGGCGCAGGCGAAGGGATGGGGGTCCACCCGCACAGCCACGGTGCCCCCTGGCCCGACAAGATGCCCTGGCACGCGATCCGATGCAGGCAACACCAGGGTCAGCGGCCCTGGCCAGAACCGCCGAGCGAGGCGGAGCGCGGGTTCTGGGACCATCGACGCCAAAGACCAGGCGACCTCCGCGTTCGGGACCAGGACCAAGAATGGCCCTTCTCGGTCACCCTTCAGCCGCCTGATCCTCGCGACGACCGCGGGGTCCAAGGCGTCCCCGCCGAACCCGTACAGGGTCGAGGTGGGATGCACCAGAACGCCACCTCGACGGATCAAGTCCGCGGCGCGCGCCACCTCCGACACCCCGCCGGTCAAGGACTCGCCAAGTCCCAACAGCCGCGCCACCGCGACCTCGACGTCCGCGAACGACTCGAAGAAGAGGTCTGGACCGAGGGCTTCAAGCGTCTCCGCCGGCGTCCACCCGGTCGCAACGAGGGCGACTCTGGCCCCATTTCTTCGAGCGGCGTGGACCTCGTGGGGGGAATCCCCGATGACGAGCGGATCCACCGGCCCTGCCGCTGCGGCGCGAGCCCTCTCGATGGCCAGCCGGGTGACGATTGCCCGGTCCTCGTGGTCCGAGCCGTAACCCCCAAAGGCGAAGAAGCGGTTCAGGTCCGCGCGCGCCAGTTTGAGCCGCGCCCCGGCCTCGAGATTGCCGGTGCACAACCCGACGAGGCAGCCTGGCCGCGCACAGAGGGCCCGCAGCACGCCCTCCACGCCGGGCAGGACCCGATATCCGGGCGACACGCGGACCTCGTCCACGAGATGGTGGAGGTAGCGTTCGAAGAACTTGCGCTCCTCATCTCGGGTCGGTGAACGACGCAGATGACGTTCCACGGCGGTCCGGAAGATGTGGGGGTCTGTGCGTCCCGTGAAGGAATCCCCGCGGAAGGGGTCTGTGACCCCGACCACCTCCTGAAACGCCCTCCTCATGGCCCGAAGCCCTGCCCCCCCGGAGTCCACGAGGGTCCCATCCACATCGAACAAGAACGCCTTTGCCGGGGACGGGGCGGAAAGGTGTGTGGGGGCTCGTTCCACGGTTGGGGTCATCTTGGCAACTGCGCGCGATTCATCGCGCCTTTTTCTTCGGCGGTGGGGTCTTGCGCGCCGATGTCTTCGGGAAATCGAGCAGGCCTGCCGCCGCTGCGACCCGGACGATCTCTTCCGGGTCGAGGAAGAGCCCCCGCAGGGTCTGTATCGCCTTTTGGTCTCCGCACCGGACCAAGACATCCACCGCCCCGAGCCGCACATCGAAGTCCTTGTCCTGGACCAGGGCCTGGGCTACGCCCAGCGCATCGGAACACGAACGCCTCGCCAGGGCAAGGACCGAGGCCTTGCGGACGTCAGCGTGGGGGCTCGTGGCCGCGAGTTCCTGAAGGAACGAGACCTCCGAGCCCGGCAAAAGGGCCGCAGCCCGGACAGCGGTCAGGCGCGTCCAGGCCCTACTAGAGGCGGCTGCGACCTTCAGCAGGGGGAGAAACGGCTCCCCGAAACGCCGGGCGAGCCCGAGGAGGTGGCGGGGCTCGAGGCCAGCCAGGGAGCGGTCTAGATACTCCTTCGCGATCGCCGGGTCCACCTCGATCATCGCGGTGATGACGTCGTAGCGAACCTCGGGGTCCGGGTCCTCCGCGTAGATGCGTAGGATCGGAAGGGCGTCCGTGTGGTTCACCTGGCATACCGCTCGGATGGCCGCCTTCCGGATCGCCGGGTCCGTGTCATAGACCACGAAGGATGCAACCCCGGCCACGGAGCGGTCGTGGATGCGGCCCAGGGCCTCGACCACCGCGAGGCGCACATCCCGGTCGGTGTCGCGAAGGGCCCGCTCCAGGACCTCGACGGACTCGGCCTGGCCCAAATCCCCGATCCCTTGGGCCGCTAGGCGGCGAATCAGCGGGTTTCCGTCCCGAAGCAACTCGTACAGGCGGGGGAGGGCACGGTTCCCGAGGAGCCTCGGGAGCGCGCGGGTCGCCGCGGCTCGCCTGGCCAAAATCGTGGACTGGATGTCCTCTTCCACACGGGTGCGCAAGGCGGGGTCGCTGGTCCCCGCGAACGCGAGGTACACCGGGATCAAAAGGTCTTCCGGCGTGTCGGGCGCCAGGAAGCGCTTGAGCCGGCCCGTCACCTCTTCCGGAAGGGTCTTCGCAGCCGCTGCGGCCCACAGATAGCGGACCTGCTCCTCCCGGTTCCCATCGAGGAGTGGGCCGAGGTGCCCGAGGACAGAGCCGTCGCCCGCAAGCGCGAGGTGCTCCGCGGCGCCGAGCCGAACCTCTGAGGAGCGCGCCTTCAAGAGGGGCTGCAACACGGTGGCCGGGAGGGCCACGCGTGCCAGACGTGCCCACTTGAGGGCCGCGGCCTGGACCGCTGGTTCCCGGTCCTGGACGAGGATCTCCGCGACCGCGACCCTCTGGTCGTCTGGGATTTCCGCGAGCCGTTCGAGGAAGAAGGGGTCCCCCTTCGCGAGCCCGGCCGAGAAGAGGGCCGCGATCACCGGTGCCTCCTGGCCAAGCACAGCCTTGACAAGCGCCTCGCGCGTTGGGCACGACGCATCGAGGGCCGCGCCAAAGAGGAGGGAGCGACCCATCTCCCCCGGAAATGCGGAGACGAGGTCGAACGCCAGGGACTCATGGGGGAAATCTGGCTTCCGTAGCCATTCCTGCGCGAGGGTCCTCGCCTCGGGGCGTTGAAGGCGCGCCAGGGCTTTCACCGCAGCGACCCGCACGACCCACTGGGCGTCGTTGAGCCCGTCTTGGATGTAGGGGCCCACGTCCCGCCCGGGGACCTTGGCCATGGCCTCGACCGCGCGCGCTCGTACCATCATGTCGCCGCTCCGGCAACCCTTCTCGAGCACCGGGAAGGCCTCGAGCGCAAGTTCCTCGCGGGTCTGTCCTACGGCGCTGCGCACGCTCCAAAGAACGATGACGACAGCCAACCATGCGACCTTCATGGCATCCTCCTCCCCGCGGAGCCACGCGAATCGGAGACTAGAGGGACAAGGCCACGCTGTCAACGCGTTGGGGTTGAGCCCCACCATGGCCCACGTCAGCAGATGGCGGCACTCTCGCGGTAGGCCCCGAAGACCTCGCGGAAGCAGTCGCTGACCTCGCCGAGCGTCACCCCGGCCCGTACCGCCTCGAGGACCGCCTCCATCAGGTTCGAGTCGCTTTTGGCCGCCGCGCGCACCCCGTCCAGGGCCTCGCGCCACCTCGCCAAATCCCTGCGGGCGCGGAACTCGCGGATGCGCTCTATCTGGCGGGCCTCGACCTCGGGCCGGATCTGGAGGGTCGGGATCGGGGGCTCCTCCTCGGAGCGGTAGGCATTGACACCCACGATCACCCGCTCCCCGGACTCGACGGCCTGCTGGAACTCGTACGCGGAGCGCGCGATCTCACGCTGCGGATACCCCTTCTCGATCGCGGCCACGATCCCGCCCATCTCGTCAATCTTGCGGATGTACTCCTCGGCCTGGGCCTCCATCTCGTCCGTCAGGTGCTCGACATAGTAGGACCCGCCCAGGGGGTCCACCACATTCGCGACACCGCTCTCGTACGCGATGATCTGCTGGGTGCGCAGGGCCAGGGTGGCCGCCTCCTCCGTGGGGAGGGCGTACGTCTCGTCGAGCGAGTTCGTGTGCAGGGACTGGGTCCCCCCGAGGACCGCAGCCAGGGCCTGGATCGTCGTGCGAACCACATTGTTGTACGGCTGCTGGGCGGTCAAGGACACTCCGGCGGTCTGGGCGTGTGTGCGCAACAGCCACGAGCGCGGGTTTCTCGCGCCAAACCGCTCGCGCACGATGCGGGCCCACATCCGCCTCGCTGCGCGGAACTTCGCGACCTCCTCGAAGAAGTCGTTGTGCACGTCGAAGAAGAAGGACAGGCGCGGTGCGAAGTCGTCCACGGCGAGCCCGGCCTCGAGGCCGGTCTCGATGTAGGCAATTCCGTCCGCGAGCGTGAATGCGAGTTCCTGCACGGCGGTCGCCCCGGCCTCACGGATGTGATAGCCGCTGATCGAGATGGTGTTCCAGCGCGGCATGTGACGCGAGCACCACGCGATCATGTCGCGGATGATGCGCATCGAGGGCCGCGGCGGAGAGATCCACTCCTTCTGGGCGATGAACTCCTTCAGGATGTCGTTCTGGGTCGTGCCCCCCAGGGCCTTCGGGGGAATGCCGCGCCGCTCCGCGGCCACCACATAAAATGCGAGCAAGACGATGGCCGGCGCGTTGATCGTCATGCTGGTGGTCACCTGGTCGAGCGGGATGCCCTCGAACAGGCGCTCCATGTCCTCGATGGTCGCGACCGAGACCCCCTCGCGCCCCACCTCCCCCTTGGCGAGGGGGTGGTCCGGGTCGTAGCCCATCAAAGTCGGCATGTCGAAGGCCGTGGACAGCCCGGTCTGCCCCTGCTCCAAGAGGTACTTGAAGCGCCGATTCGTGTCCTCGGGCGTCCCGAACCCCGCGAACATCCTCATGGTCCACAGTCGCCCCCGGTACATCGTGGGATACACCCCCCGGGTGAAGGGGTAGAAACCGGGGTAGCCGATGCGGGCCTCGTAGGCCGCGTCAGGCTCCTCGGGCGCGTACAGTGGGCCGATGGGGATCCCCGACTGGGTGCGAAACTCGGGACGGCGCAGAGGCTGGTCCACCAGACAACGATAGAACTCGTCCTTGAGACTCATAAGACACCTGCTCGACTTCACGACCCGGCACGCCTCGTCCACCAGCGGATCGCGGGCAGAGACAGGAAAATGAGCACGGGCCACCACGCCGGGACGCCATGAGGCGAGGCTGCACACCCACCTCCGCTTGGGCCCCCTTCGCTCGCCCCTCCACCGGAGGCGTCCCCACCAAAGGCCGTGGGCTTGCAGGTCCCGTAATACCACACGGTCCCAGGGGGACAACCAGCCGCGTCCAGTCCGCCAGCGGTTTCCGGGGAAACGCCCGCGTCCTCGCCGCCAGTGGCTGCGTCAGGCAGGCTTGCGCCCACACAACGCCCGGACGCGTTGCAGGTCTGTCCCGGAGGGCAGGTCCCGCACGAGCCACCACACCCGTCCGACCCGCACTGCTTCCCCGCGCACGAGGGGGTGCACGTCGTCGGGTCATCGCACTGGCCGGCCTCGTTGCACTGGAGGGGAGGCGGACAGACCCCGCAGGACCCGTCGCACCCGTCCGGCCCGCATTCCTTGCCTTCGCACTGGGGGGTACAGACCTGCACCTCGACGCAGGTCCCTGCCTGGCAAATGAAACCGTGGGGGCAGGAACCACAGGTGCCGCCGCACCCGTCGTCCCCACACTGCTTGCCCGCGCAGGACGGGGTACAGGTCAAGACGCACTGGCCCGAGGCACTGCACGTGTACCCAGTCGGGCAGGTCCCGCACGAGCCCCCACACCCGTCGTCCCCGCACTGCATCCCCGCGCAGGAGGGGGTGCATCCCACACACTGTCCAAAGGCGTCACAGGTCTTGCCCGCGGGGCAGGTCCCGCACGAGCCCCCACACCCGTCGTCCCCGCACTCCTTCAGAAAGCAGTCCGGCGTGCACAGGTCAGGACAGCATGCCTCAAAGTCCGGACAGCAGTCGCCAAAGTCCTCGCAGGTCTCATCACACCAACACCCACCCGAGCCAGCGGAGCCGCAGCTTCCAAGGCAGGTCATCCCGGGGTCCGCCCCGCAGCCGGCACCCACGCAAGTCCCGGCCTCGCAGGTCTGGCCCGCTGGGCAGGTCCCGCACGAGCCTCCGCACCCGTCGTCCCCGCACTGCTTGCCCGCGCAACTCGGGGTGCAAGACCCAACCTCGCAGATCCCCGAGGGGTTGCACACGTACCCCGCCGGGCAGGTCCCGCAGGACCCGCCACACCCGTCGTCCCCGCACTGCTTCCCGCCGCAGGACGGGATGCAGGGTCCCCCCGAGCAGGCAATTGGGTGGGCCCCAGATGGGTCCTCGCCGACCTGGCCGCAGTCGTAGAAGCCTGCGCTCGCGCTCCACCCGCAGGTGTTGTCCGGTGCAGAGTTGAGCGAGCAGTCAATCGTGCGCAGGCACCCGCACTCGCACCACTTCAGAATGAGCCCGTCGCAGCACCCCTCGTACGAGATGCCCCCGCACGGCTTGCAGTAGCCCGGACAGTCGTAGGGATAGGTGCACGTGGGCTCCGGCAGAGTCGAGGCCCCGCAGTCGTAAAAGCCCAGGTCCGGGTTCCAGCCGCACTTTTGATACGCGGGGTCCGGGTTTTGCGCGCAGTAGATGGCGCAAAGGACCCCGCCCTCGCACCATTCAAGCGTGCCGTCGGGCAGACAGCAGCCCTCGTACCCGAGGCCATCGCACGTGGGCGCCACCTGCGTCCCTGCACTGCACTGACCCAAGGCCGCGCCTGGGTTCACGACCAACGCAAGCCCCACGAGACACGCCGTCAGCGCCCCAAGCCGCCAAGACCTCACGCCCATCGGGACCTCCTGGCGAAGACCAATGGATTCTACACCTTCCCAGGGCCCTTGTCGCGCGTTTCCTCCTGGCCTAGGGCCCGCGCCACGAATGGCTCCTCGTCCACGCGGGGGCCAGCCGGTTCCCCGAGCGCGAGCCTGGCCATGGCCCGCACCAGGTCTCGCACCCCTGCCCCGGTCAGGGCGGACACCGTGAAGAACGCTCGTCCCCTCCGGGCGGCCTCGGCGCGAAGCGCATCGCAGGCAGGCTCGCACCCAGGCAGGTCGCACTTGTTCGCGGCCACGAGCGACGGCCTTGACGCGATTTCTTCGGAATGGGCGCGCAGTTCGGACTCGACCGTGCGCAGGGCCTGCACGGCTTCCTCCGGCTCCACGCTCGCGTCCACCAGGTACACAAGGGCCTTGGCCCTCTCGCAGTGGCGCAAGAACCGCGTTCCAAGCCCCACTCCCCGAGATGCCCCCGCCACCAGCCCCGGCATGTCCGCGACCACGAATGTGGCGCCAGGGCCGACCTCGACCACGCCAAGATTGGGCTCAAGGGTCGTGAACGGATAGTCCGCCACCCGGGCCTTCGCCGCCGAGATCCGGTTGATCAGCGAGGACTTGCCCGCATTGGGGAGCCCCACGATCCCGATATCCGCGAGGAGTCTCAGTTCCAACCGGATCACGGCCTCTTCGCCCTCACCCCCAGGGGTCCCGAAGTCCGGGGCCTGCCTCCAGGGAGTTGCGAAGTGGGCGTTCCCCCGTCCCCCACGCCCTCCACGGCACACAACGACCTCGTCACCGGGATGCGCGAGGTCGGCCAGGACCTCCCCGTCCTCGCGGAGCACCAGGGTGCCAGGTGGTACAAGCAGGACCTTGTCTCGCCCGTTGCGCCCTGTACGCCGGTTCGGGCCGCCGCGTCCCCCGTCCTCCGCGCGGTAGAAGCGGCGGTAGCGGTAGTCGAGCAACGAACGCAGGCGCGGGTCGGCCCGGACGATGACGTCTCCGCCGCGTCCCCCATCCCCCCCGTCGGGCCCACCTCGGGGGACGAACTTCTCGCGGCGGAAACTGACGATCCCATCACCCCCACGCCCGGACCGTACGGTGATGGTCGCCTCGTCCACGAAACGCATGACGCTGACCGTGCAGAAGGCCCTACGCGAAGGACGCCCGGACGTGGTGCAGGCGACTCGCGATTGACGAGCGATGCCGCGTTCAGGGCGACGGTGCGGGTCTGGGCGCATCGCGGCACGGGATGACATCCACGACCGCGCGCCCCCGCCGCTGGCGAAAGGCCACCACGCCATCGCTCAAGGCGAACAGAGTATAGTCACGGCCCATTCCGACGTTGAGCCCTGGGTGGAAACGGGTCCCCAGTTGCCGGACGATGATGTTGCCGGCCACCACGCGCTCACCGCCGAACTTCTTGACCCCGCGCCGCTGGCCGGGGCTGTTCCGGCCATTGCGGCCGCTCTGACCCTTCTTGCGCGCCATGGTTCACTCCACCGCGATCTTCTCGATGGCGAGGCGGGTGAATGCCTGCCTGTGCCCCTGGGTCCTGCGGTACTTCTTGCGCCGTTTGTACTTGTACACAATGACCTTGGGCCCGCGTCCAGACGCGAGCACCCGCGCGAGCACCGCAGTCCCTGGCACGGTTGGATGCCCGAGCCGAGTCTCGTTCTCGAGGCCCACCAACAGGACGTCCTCGATGCGGACCACTGCCCCGACGGGGGCATCCAGCCGCTCGACCTCGATGGTGTCGCCCTCACTCACCCGGTACTGCTTGCCGCCTGTCCGAATCACCGCGTACATCTCGGGCACCTCCGTCCCGGAACAAAAGCACCAAATTTTATCCTGCCCTGCCCCCCTGTCAAGCGACACACGACTTCCAAGAAGAGCGAAGGAACACCGTACCCCCTCTCCATCTCTTCCCCATGAACGAGCCCCACTCTCGCATGCCCAGCCGCGTCGCCCGAGCCGACAGCGCCTTGCGGGCCCGGCATGCCGCCAGGTCACGGCGCGTCAGAACACGGCGAGCGTGTCCACATCAAGCCCCGACAGGCGCTTTCGGCCCCCAAGGTCCCGCAACTCGATGACAAAGGCGGCCAGTGCGACCTCGGCCCCGAACCCCCGGATCAAGCGCACAGCGGCCTCGGCGGTCCCGCCCGTGGCGAGCAGGTCGTCCACGAGGGCCACGCGCTCACCGGGCCGTACTGCGTCGTCGTGCATCTCGATGGCATCCGTCCCGTACTCGAGCGCGTAGGACTCGCGCCGCACGCGCCACGGCAGTTTCCCGGGCTTACGAATCAGCGCGAGCGGCAGACCCAGGGAGGCCGCGACGGGCGCGGCGAACACAAAGCCCCGAGACTCGATCCCTGCCACCACTTCGCACGAGGCACGCGTCACCACCCTCGCTAGGTGCCCGCAGACCCGCTGAAACAGACGCCCGTCTCGCAGCACCGTCGTGATGTCCCGGAATAGAATCCCCGGCTTCGGGAAGTCGGGGATGCTCCGGATCGCGGCCTCCACATCCGCACGCAGTCGCTCCTTCTCGTCCATCTTGCACCTCACACCCTGACCCTGGCCACATCAGCCGGGGCCTCCATCGGCTTGAGAGCCTCGAACCTCTTGAGCCCCGACATGGCTGCCCGTGCCATCACGTCTGGCGCCAGGGGGGTCAAGGACACGTACCCGGCCTTGACCGCCCCACAGTCCGAGTCGAGGTCGTCCTCCATCGTCACTCGCGTCCCGCCGATCCACAGGTACTCCCCGCCGCGTGGGTCCGTGCGGACCACGATGTCGTTCGAGTAGTATCGCCGCCCGATTCGCGTGACTTTGAACCCACGGAATGTGGCCAGGTCCGGCGACGGCAGGTTGACGTTTAGGAGCGTGCGCTCCGGCACGCCCCCGTCCACCACCTCGGCCACCACGGCCCGCACGTGCGGTCGCATCGCCTCGAAGGGGTACGCCCCAGTGCACACGAGCGAGAACGCCACCGCGGGCACCCCCTGGATGACCCCCTCCATGGCCCCGCCCACGGTCCCGGAGTAAAGGACGTCGTAGCCCAGGTTGGGCCCGCGGTTCACCCCGGACAGGACCAGGTCCGGCTTGCGCTTGAGCACGTGGTGAATCCCGATGAACACGCAGTCCGCGGGTGTGCCGGAAAGGGCGAAACACCGGATCGGGCCCGCCCGCCCGGCCAGCGGCCCGGCCCCCATCGCCAACCCCTCGCCCCCGCCGACTTCCCGCAGGCGCAGGGGCTCAGAGAGCGTGATCGCGTGCGAGACGCCGCTCCGTTCGATTTCGGGCGCGACCACGGTCACCCGCCCGAACTCCGCCGCGACTTCGGCAAGCAGATGCAGCCCCTTCGCAAGGATCCCATCGTCGTTGGTGACGAGGATCTCCATGGCTAGAACGCCCCGATCGTGAACTCGAAGACCATCGGGGGCTCCCCCGACTTCGGGCGCAGCGGGAAGCCCCACTCGAACCGCAACGGCCCCATCGGCGACCACCACCGGATCCCATAGCCCACCGAGGTCCGCAGTTTCATGGGGTCCACCTGCTCGTGGTCATCGAAGGCGTTGCCCGCATCGAAGAAGACCACACCCCGGATCCCTACGGGCATGAAGATCGGGAACTCGACCTCCGCGTTGAAGTACAACTCCTTGTTGCCCCCGACCGTGAACGGCATCAGCCACGCGCCCGGGTCGCGCGCCGAGCCCACGGACAGCCGCGGCCCCAGCGAGAACCGCTCGAAGCCCCGCACCGTGAAGATCCCGCCTACGTAAAACCGCTCGCCGAGGGGGACATCGCCCCCTTTCGGGTTCAGGATGTGCCCGTAAGTCCCCGCGATCTTCAGGACGCTCCCCAGGATGAACGGGAAGTACTGGCGCGAGCGAGCCATGAACCGCAAGTATTCGAAGTGACTGCCGATCTCGCTGCTGGCCCACTCGAGGCTCACGGTCGAATAGTTCCCGCGCGTCGGGAACATCCGATCGTCCAGCGAGTCGTACCAGGCCGCGGCGGTGAGGCTGCTCAAGAGCCCCTTATCGTGCAGGTGCGCGACCGGGATGTCCGTCACGTCGCGCTGGCCGCCCGACAACACGTCCACGCCCTCGACTCGGTATGTGGCTGAGACCCCGAGTTCGTCCGTAAGCCTGCGCCCGAAGGTCACCCCGAACCCGCGTGTCTTCTTGGTGAAGTTATAATACAGATACTCATAGTTGTACAACTCCAGGCCAAAAGTCCAGTCCGTGTCCAACAGGTGCGGCTCGTCAAAGGACAACTGGTAGATCGTGCGCAGGGACGAGAAGATCGCCTGCACCGACAGCGTCTGCCCGCGTCCCATGAAGTTCTGCTTCGCGATTTGGGCTTGGAACATGAAGTTCTCGACCGAGGAGACCCCCGCGCCCACCGAGAACGCGCCTGTCCGCCGCTCCTTGACCTCGACCGTCACGTCCACCTCGCCCGGTTCCTTTCCTGGCTTCGACTTGATCTCGACCTTCTCGAAGAACCCGAGCCGCCGAATGCGGGCCTCGCTTTCTCGCTGGCTCGTCTCGCTGTACCAGTCCCCCTCGTAAAAGCGCAGTTCCCTCCGGATGGTCCAGTCGCGCGTCTGCTCGTTCCCCACAATGTCAATGCGTCCGAAGCGAGCCCTCTCGCCCTTCTGGACAAAGTAGGTGATGTCGAGCACCCGCTCCTCCCGGTGAAACACGGGGAGGTTCGACACCGTGGCGAAGGCATACCCCTCGTCCTTGGCCATGTCCGCGAGCATCCTTGCGTCCGCCTGGACGTCGAGCAGATTAAAGACCTGGCCGCTGCGCAACTTCAGCCGCCCCATCAGTTCATCCTTGGGCCGCAAGAGGTCCCCCTCGATCTCCACCTTCCCGACCGTGTACTGCGGCCCCTCGTGCACCGTGATGCTGATTGTGATAAACTGCCGGTCCCGCGACAGCATGACGACCGGTGGGTCCACCCTCACCTCGGCATACCCCTTTGTGTTATAGAGATACTGTATATTCTGAATATCACCCTCGAATATGGTCGGCGAAAACGTCCCTTGCCCTGACAACAATCCCAACAGCGATCCCTCTCGGGTCTGCATGACCGCCTTGATCTCGTCGTCCGGGATATGCTCGTTCCCCACGAACTCGATGCGCCCAACCATGACCTTCGCGTGCTCCCGCACCACGAAGACCACGTCCACCACGTTGCCTTCCTTCTCGCGCAGTTCGTAGTCCACCTCGGCCAAAAAGTACCCCTCGCCCACGTAGTGGTCGCGCAAAGCCTCGACCGACTTCTCCACCTGCCTCATGTCCAGGATGGTCGCGGGCCTGACCGTGATTTTCTTTTTTAGGTCGTCCTCCCCGACCTCCTCGTTCCCGGTGATCAGGACCCGGTCTACCGCAGGATGCTCCTGGACCCGGAAGACGAGTACAACCCCGTCCTCCGTGTGCCTCGACAGGACCAATACGTCCCGGAACGCCCCAGTGCGATACAGCGCCTGGATGTCCCTCGATACCCTCGCGCGGTCCAGGGGCTCCCCCTCGCGGCTCTCGATGGTGCGGCGCGCGGTCTCGAAATCAAAGCGCTGAAGCCCCTCGAACCGGATGGTGCGGACCACGGGACCTTGGGCCGGCTCGGCCTTCCCTGGCTCATCGGCCATTGCCGGAGCGCCCAGCAGCACCGCGGCAATCAGCCCGAGCCCCCACCGCACCCGGTCTCCCTCGAGGCCCTCGCTCACGCCCCGCCTCCGACCTCGTGGAGCACCCCGCCCTCCAGTCTCAGAACCCGTCCCATCCGCGTCGCCAGCCCTGGATTGTGGGTCGCGACCACGAGCGCAACCCGGAACCGCTCGTTCAGGTCCACCATGGCCCGGTGGACCTCCTCGCTCGTCGCCTCGTCTAGGTTCCCGGTCGGCTCGTCCGCGAGGATGACGCGAGGCCGCATGACCATGGCCCGAGCCAGGGCCACCCGCTGCTGTTCCCCCCCCGACAACTCCGCCTGCCGGTGGGAGGCTCTGTCGGAAAGCCCCATGGTTTCCAGGAGTTCCATCGCGCGTGCCCCCGCCTCCCGGCGCGAAATCCCGGCGATTATCGCCGGGATCATCACGTTTTCCAATGCAGAGAATTCCGGAAGCAAGTGGTGAAACTGGAACACGAATCCGATATGGCGGTTGCGGAAGGCGGCAACCTCGGGCTCCCGCATCTCGAATACGTTGCGTCCCTCGAACAGGACCTGGCCCGCGTCGGGCCGGTCCAGGGTGCCGAGCACGTGCAAAAGCGTGCTCTTGCCCACCCCGGACTTGCCCACGATGGCGAGCCGCTCGCCAGGCTTGACGACCAAGTCCACTCCCCTCAACACCTCGATGACCCGTCCGCCGTGGCGAAAACTCTTGACAAGCCCGTGCGCCTGAAGCAGTGCCCCACCGTCCATTAGTCGTTCCTAAGACCCTCCGCCGGGGAAAGCCTCGCCGCCATGGCAGCCGGGTACAGGGTCGCCACCAGGGCCGCGCCAAGCGCGGCCACCACCACGAGCGCCACCTCGTCCGCCCGTACCTCGACCGGCAGGGTGCGCAGATAGTACTCGGACGGCAGGCGAATGCCGGTCCACCGGATATACCCACACGCGGCGAGCCCCAACGCAAGCCCCGCCAAGGTCCCCACGCCCCCGATGACCCCCCCGAGGATCAGGAAGACCTCGCGCACGCCCCGCCGGGTCGCCCCCATACCGCGAATCACCGCGATGTCACGCGTCTTCTCGAGCGTGATCAGGACGAGCGAGCCAAAGATGTTGAACGCCGCAACCAAGATGACGAGCCCCAAGACCAAGAACATCGCGACCTTCTCGACCTTGAGGGCCGAGAACAGGGCCCGGTGCGTCTGGGCCACGGTCCGCACCTCCGCCCCCGGCCCCACCACGGCCCGCACGGCGGCTGCGGCCTCCTCCAGGTGATCCACGTCGTCGAGCAGGACCCCAATGCGGTTTGGGGCCTCGGTCTCGAGCAGGTTCTGCGCGGCCTCGAGGGTCAGGAACGCGGTCTTCAGGTCGTACTCGTACAGCCCGCTCATGAAGGTCCCGGCCACCCGGAAGGTCCGGATGCGCGGTCGAAGCCCCATGGGTCCCACGTCCCCGTCCGGGATGACCACGTTCACCGTGTCCCCGGTCCCAACCGACAGGCTGCGCGCCAGTTCCTCGCCCAACAGGATTCCGGGCAGGACCCGGCCCCGGCGACCCAGGACCGAGGGAAGAGCGGGCATGACAGACATCCCCCCCTCCCCCTGCGCCCGTCCCTCCCCAATCCTGTCGCGGGTTTCGAACCCCATCTCGCGGTCCGCCATCGCAAGGGCCGGGGTGTGCAGCGATTCCACGGCAATGGGGTCCGTGATCGGCTTGAGCCAGCGCGCTTCGAGCTCCCCTCGGGGCCGCACGCCAAACAAGGTCATCCCCGGACCCATGTTCACCGACGACGTGACCATGGCCTCACCGACGAGATACGACTCGGCTGCGACCACGTGCCGGAGGGTCCGAATCCGTCCCTCCACCTCCGACGCGACCGAAACGGCATCCCCGCCTTCAACATCAGAGTGGACAAGCACCTCGATATGCGGACTGTGCCGCACGATCTTGCCCTTGAGGTCCGCCTCGAACCCGCCCATCACGGACAGCACCACGATCAGGGCCCACACACCGATGGCGGTCCCGACCATCGCAATGAAGTTCTGGCTCGAAACCGGGAGCAGGCGCGCGAGGACCCCACGCCCCCGCCGACGAAAGTCCTCGCGGTAGCCCACCAGGATGCGCAGGGCCAACAGCCACTGGTAGGACCCGACCCACCCCCGGCCCACTGCGTGCGCGAGCGCGGCCACGAGCACCGCCACGAGCCCGGAGACCAAAAGCACTGCGGCGGCCAGGACCCCGGTCAGTTCCAGGACCGGGACCAAAAACCCGCGAACATCCATCGGTGGGCCTCCACGCCGCCCGGTCAGGACTCGGGCCGCATCAGCGGGAAGAGGATCACATCGCGGATGTTCTCCTGCCCCGTCAGGATCATGGTCAGGCGGTCAATCCCGATCCCCTCTCCGGCGGTTGGGGGGAGCCCGTACTCCAAGGCGCGGATGTAGTCCTCATCGTACTCCATGGCCTCGGCGTCCCCCGCGCTCTTGGCCCGGGCCTGCTCGCGGAACCTCTCTTCTTGGTCCGCCGGGTCGTTGAGCTCGCTGAAGGCATTCGCGACCTCGCCGCCCGCCACCATCAGTTCGAACCGGTCCACCAGGGTCGGGTCGTCGTCGCTGCGGCGGGCGAGGGGCGACACCACCGCGGGGTAGCGCGTGACGAACGTGGGCTGGACGAGCCGTTCCTCCACCCGGTCCTCGAACACGGCCATGCAGAGATCGAGCGCCGCGTCGCGCCGCGCCTCGGGGCTCGCCTTGCGGTCCGCCCCATGCTTGGCGAGGGTCGCGGCGACCTCCTCCTCGGGCACGCCCTGCTTGAGGGCAAAGGCCTTCGCGACCTCGGGCTCGTAAAAGGCCTCCTCCGGCGCCCCGCAGAACTCGCAAAGCGCCTCGCAAACCGTCACCCTCCGAAACGGCTTCCCAAAGTCAATGGTCTCGCCCGCAAATTCCACCTGCTCCTGCCCGCACACCTCGCGTGCGAGGCCGCGAAGCAGCGTCTCCGACAGGTCCATCAAGTCCTCATAGGTCGCGTACGCCCAGTAGAACTCGAGCATGGTGAACTCGGGGTTGTGGCGCGTCGAGATGCCCTCGTTGCGGAAGTTGCGGTTGATCTCGTACACGCGCTCAAACCCTCCGACCACGAGGCGCTTGAGGTAGAGTTCCGGGGCGATCCTCAAGTAGAGGTCCATGTCCAGGGCGTTGTGGTGTGTCACGAAGGGCCGCGCGTTCGCCCCGCCGAGCACGGGGTGCATCATCGGCGTCTCGACCTCCATGAAGCCCCGCTCATCCAGGAATCTGCGCAGGTACTGGATGATCCGGGTCCGCGCCACGAAGATGCGGCGGGACTCCTCGTTGACGATCAGGTCTACGTACCGCATCCGACAGCGGGTCTCGCGGTCCTTGAGTCCGTGCCACTTCTCGGGCAGGGGCCTCAAGCACTTGGACAGGACCCGAAAGTCCTCGGCCTGGACGGTCAGTTCCCCGGTCCGTGTCCGAAACAAGACGCCCTCGACCCCCACGATGTCCCCGACGTCCGTCAAGCGCACGCGCCGGTAGGTCTGCTCCCCCACACGGTCGAGCCGGACATACACCTGGAGGGTGCCGCTCCGGTCACGGACCCGCAGGAAGGTCGACTTGCCGAAGGAGTTCAGCCCCATGACCCTGCCGGCCACTCGGACCCGGATCGCGGCCTCCTCCAGGGCATTGCCGTCCCGCTCCCCGGCCAGGGACTGGACCTCAGCCATGCAGTGGCTCACCCGGAAGTCGTTCGGATAGCGCCGGCCCTGGAGGGCCGCAAGGGTATTCGCCTTCCCGACCCGCTGTCGCCTGATCTCGCTCTCGGTCTCGCCAGCCACGGCTCTCCTCGCCCAAAAGTGGCGCTAACCTTACCCCCAAGCGCCGAGGCCCGTCAATCGTGGCCGCGGGTGGACGTCCCCCGGAGGATCGGCTGGGAGAGAGGGGCCGATTTGACCGGGGGCTGCCCGACACAATCCGTCATGTGCTGAGCCTTTCCTCTTGTCGCCTCCCACCCCTGTCCAAGCCCGTCGGCTGGGGAAGGTCCAGCCGTCAAACGGTCTGACATTCCGGGACCGAGGGAATAGCGTTGGGACCTCTTCTCACCTGGAGGCTGTCTTCCATGGCCGAGACGCAAGAAGTCCAGCAGCATCTTGAATACTTGGGCTACGAGATCCAGACCCTGGAGCGCGGCAAGCACTACCGCGCCGTGCACGAACGCTACCTAAACTTTTTGTTCAAAGCGTACCGGGGTGGCGTCTTGTTCACGATCATCTTTCGGGGGAGCGCGCACGGGAAGGCAAACCGGAGAGAGTTCCTCTCGCTCGTGAACCAGGTCAACGCGAACGCGGGCGTCGCCCGGGCGTACCTTGATCAGGACACGGATTTCATCTTTGAGGCGTACTGCCCCCTGCCTTACGAGCGGGCCGCCTTTGCGACGTTCATCGAGGCCTGGCACCTGGACACGGCACTCATCTTCCAGGTCGAAGAGTTCCGGCAGTTTCTCGATTGATGCCGCGGCCCAAGGGCTCTCGACGCCGGCTTGCTGGCTTTTCGAGCCAGAAAGTACCATCGGAGCATGTCCGGTGTGTTCCGGGTCTCGCATGTCTGCCTCATCGTCGCGACGGTCCTGGCGGGGGGCGCGGAAGGACGCTCCAGGTCCGACGAGCCCGTGGCCGCGGCCCATGTCTCAGCACTGGGTGGAATGGTCAAGCGGGACGGCGTGATCGGGGGCGATGTCTTCTTCGATGTGGGCCACCGCGGATTCCGGGCGATTCTGGGCGTTCCTTTGCGCTTCGAGCCGGACTCGGGCCTGCGGCGCGAGGACTGGGACGAGCGCGCGGACTACGGACGCGTCGTGTGGGAGGTCTCCTTCTCGCACCCCGAGAAGGGGGTTCTCCTCCGGGTGGCCCCCCTGGCGGGCTACTCGCTCGGCGTCGGCAACCTCGTGTCTGTGTTCTATTCCACCCTGGACCCGGACCACTGGCGCACGGGCTTCGCAGGTGCGTATCATGGAAGGCCAGGCGGGCTGGATGTCTTCGTGGATTCCGTTTTGGACCCGCAGGTCCTGGGTGCGCGTCTCCATGTCAGGCCGCTCTCCTTCCTGCACCCCGACGGGGTCTTCGGGCGGCTCGAGGTCGGGGCGACCCTGGCCGGGGACATGGACGCCCCCGCCGACTACGTGCTTGAGCGGGGCTTGCGCACCCTGGACGCAGTGGGCCTGCCCCGAGTGACACGGGAGGGCGTGTCTGCGATAGGCGTGGACGCACGCTGGCCGGTCCTGCGCGCGCGAGAGGCAGAGGTCGTGCCGTTCTTCGCGATGGCACAAGCCGCGCAGGGTTCTGGCTGGCACGCTGGCCTCGCTTTGGACCTGCGGCCGGGGAGGCGGTTGCGGTTCGGTCTCCAGGGCGACCTCCGTCGGCTCGGGGCGGGCTATGTCGCGCCCTACTTCGATTCCCTGTACATGGTGGACCGGTGGGACCTCGGGGGCGAGCCCAAGGTTACCGCGCTCCGTTTGGGCGAGGCACCCCGCCGCTGGGGGTTCGGGGCGGGCCTGACCCTTGGGCTCGACCGGGGTTTCGCGGCCTACGCGCTCCTGGACCTGGATGGAGTCGGGCGCTTCACCACCCTGCGAGCCGGGGCGAGCGCGACATTGTCGAGGAGGGTCCGGCTGAGCCTGACCTACCTGTCGCGGGGCATCCCGCGCTTCGCACGCGTCGTCTCGCCGGACCGGGTCGTGTTCGCCGTATCGTGCGAGGTCGCCCTGTCGCGCTTCTTCACGGCCTTCGCCTCGTACGCCCACGACCCGACTGTGCGGCGCAGCGGCCAGGACCGGGGACGCTATGCGTCGTCCGAGACGGTCCTCGGGGGGATTCGCTTCAGTTTCGGAAACCGGTGACGCCCCGAGGCCTACCGCGTCAGGGCGTCCGCGAGAGCGAACCGCAAGTCTTCGTAGCGGAAGCGGAATCCGGATTCCAGGGTTCGCCTGGGGACCGCGCGCTGGCTCTTGAGCAATTCGAGGCCCCCTTCCCCGAGCGCGATGCGCAGGAGGGTGCGCCCTACGGGGATGACCGCTGGCCGCTTCAGGATATCCGCGAGCGTGCGGGCGAACTCCTCCTGCCGGACAGGTCTCGGGGAGGCAAGGTTGTACACGCCACGCACCGCCTCGTCGTGCAATGCCTTCTGGATGAAACCGACCGCATCGTCCAGGTGGACCCACGGCCACCACTGCTCCCCGCTCCCCAGCCGCCCCCCAAGGCCGAGCCGGAACACGGTCGCGAGCGCTTTGAGCGCCCCGCCTCGCTTGCACAGCACGAGGCCGAACCGGGTGTGGACCACTCGCAGCCCATCTCCCTGCGCCGCCCTCCCTTCCTCCTCCCATGCTCGCACCAAATCCGGCACATACCCACGACCTGGTGGCGCGTGCTCGGTCAGTTCGGTCTCGCCCTGGTCCCCGTAGTATCCGACCGCGCTCGCAGCCACGAGGACCCGAACGCTCGACTTCGCCTCCCGCAGTCCCTGGACGAGGTGTCGCGTACCGAGCAGGCGGCTGTCGCGAATCGCGCGCTTGCGCGATGGGGTCCACCTCCCGGCGAGGGACTCGCCCGCGAGGTGGACCACGGCCTCGACGCCCTCGAATGCGGCGGTGTCGGGGGGGCCGGACAAGGGATTCCAGAACATCGCGCCTTGGAGCGCGGGGACCAGTCGCCGGGCTCGCTCCGGGTCCCGGGAAAGCCCCAAGACCTCATGCCTGTGGGCATGAAGTACGCTCGCAAGCCTCGACCCGATCAGACCCGTCACGCCCGTGATGAGGACCCGCACGCGGACTCCGCGATGGCGAAAACCGTAGCAAGGGTAGGACGTCTTCGCGGTCGTCGTCAACGCGCGTTGGCCTCGCAGGTCTTGCATTCGTGAAACAAAGGTGTAAAAGGGCGTTCGTCCATCGGGGCCTGCGGCCGGGCCGCCCCAACGGCATGGAGACAGGGATGACGGGTCAGGTCCGCGTGATGAAGTTCGGAGGGACCTCGGTGGGGTCTCCGGACCGGCTGGCACGGGTGATCGGGATCGTAGAGGCCGCGCGACGCGAAGGCCCTCTCGTGGTGGTCGTGTCGGCCATGGAGCACACGACGGACCGGCTGGCCGAGGCTGCGCGCCTCGCGGCGCGGGGTGACCTCGAGGCAGCGGAGCGCGTCGTGGACTCCATCATGGACCTCACGACATCGAACGGCCTGCTGACCCTTCGAATCCTCGAAGAGCAACGCGGCCCCGCGCAGGGCCGCTTTCAGCCCACGCCGCTCGTGCGCGAAATCTTGAAGCCCCTGCGGCTCCTCTTGTCGGGGGTCGCCCTGCTGCGCGAGTGTACGGCCCAGACACTTGACCTGGTCCTGTCCTTTGGTGAGCGCTTGAGCGCCACGATGCTTGCGGGCCTGCTTCGGGTCCGAGGCATCCCCGCGAGATTCGTAGACAGTCGGGACTTCATGGTGACCGACGACCATTTTGGGGCAGCGCAGGTTCTGGACGGGCCCTCGCGCGAGAGGCTACGGGCCGCGCTCGGCAACCTTGGGGAGGAGGTCCCGGTCGTGACGGGGTTTGTGGGGTGCACGCAGGACGGTCGGACCACGACCCTGGGCCGCAATGGCTCGGACTACACGGCGACCCTCCTGGCGCACTGGCTCGGGGCCTCGGAGGTCGTGGTCTGGACGGACGTACCCGGCGTCATGACCGCGGACCCGGCCATCGTCCGCGACGCCTATCCCCTCGCGCACCTGTCCTACATGGAGGCCCTCGAGCTCGTGGACTTCGGGGCGAGCATGTTCCACCCGAGGACCATGATCCCCCTGATGGAATCCGGCATCCCCATGCGGATTCGCAACACCATGCACCCGGAGGACCCGGGCACGCTCGTGGATGCGACCGGGATGGGGGACCGGACTGCGGCCACCTCGGTGACCTCGCTCGAGAACCTCGCCCTGCTCGGGGTCGAGGTGCGGCGGATCGCGAAGCGCGCCTCCGTGGGCGGGCGGGTGCTCAGGGCCCTCGAGGAGGCGGGTCTGACCGTGTGGCTCGCGACCCAGTCGGCCCACGGACAGGCCGTCGCGGTGGTCCTGCCGCAATCCGAGGTGGCGCACGCGCGCGAGGTCATCCACGAGGCCCTGGCCCTGGAACTGGAGCGGGGCGAGGTGGAGCCAGTGACGATTCGGGAGCCTGTCACCCTGTTGACCCTGGTTGCGGAGGCCATGGGCCGGACTGTCGGGGTGGCGGGGCGTTTCTTCCACGCGCTCGGGGCCGTGGGCATCTCGGTCCACGCGATCGGGCAGGGGGCGAGTTCGAGGTCCATCTCGTGCGTGGTGGATGCGGCGGATACGCAGGTCGCGGTACGCACGGTGCACGCGGCCTTCAACTTCGCCCATCAGCAGGTCTCGCTCCTCGTGCTGGGGCGCGGGACCGTGGGCGGGGCCTTGCTGAGACAGATCCAGGCGCAGAGGGAATCCCTCCTGGGTGGGCACGATGTGTTGCTGGGGGTCGTCGGGGTCGCGTGGTCATCGGGCGCGGTCTTCGATGAGGAGGGCGTGGACCTGGAGAGGCTCGGTGAACGCACCCTTTCTTCGGAGAATGGCCACCCGCCGGACATCCTTGACCTCTTGGAACGGCTGCGGAGGCTGCCGGTGCCCATCCTGGTGGACTGCACCGCCGCGGACGGCATGGAACGGGTGTACGAGGAGGCCTTCGCGCGGGGAATCCACGTGGTCACCGCGAACAAAAAGCCCCTCACGATCCGATGGGAGGAACGCGAAGCCCTGATGCAGGCCGCGCGTCGCTCGCACCGCGCCTGGCAGTACGAGACAACGGTCGGGGCGGGACTGCCCGTGATCGAGACCCTGAAGAACCTGGTGAGGACCGGGGACCGCGTGCTCCTGGCCGAGGGGTCGTTCTCCGGGTCCCTCGGGTATATCTCGAACGAAGCGATGCGGGGCGTTTTGCTGTCCGAGGCGGTGCGGCGCGCCAGGGACCTCGGCTACACGGAGCCCAATCCTCTGGAGGACCTGTCGGGTATGGACGTGGCGCGCAAGGCCCTGATCCTCGCGCGCGAGATGGGCCTGCCCCTCGGGTTCGAGGACGTTCGGGTGAGGCCGTTCGTGACCCTGGATTTGTCTTTGGGCACCGGGGTTGAAGAGGTCTTGCGTGCCCTCGAGGACCTGGACGGGGAGATGGCGGCACGCATCGAGGCCGAGAAGAGGCGGGGACGCGTACTTCGCTACCTGGCGAGGATCGAGCCGGCAGGGGAAAGGGGGCGGCCAACGGTCGAGGTCGGCCCGGTCTTTGTCGAGGCGGACCACCTCTCGACGCGGCTACGCGGGACCGAGGCCTTTGTGGCGTTCACGACGGAACGGTATCGCGAGTATCCCCTGCTCGTGCAGGGAGCGGGGGCCGGGGGAGAGGTGACGGCAGCGGGTGTCCTGACCGACATCCTCAGGGTCGCGATGATGCTGCGCGGGCGTTGAGGCGGCGCGGCGATGGGAACTTCTTTGGAGGAGAATGCAACATGGCCACGGGGCAGGACAGGAAACTCGGGTTCTCGACGCTCGCGATCCACGCTGGGCAACCGAGCGACCCGACGACCGGGGCGGTCACCTTCCCGATCTACCAGACCTCGACCTTCCAGCAGGAGGAGCCTGGGGTCCACAAGGGGTTCTGCTATTCGCGGACGGGGAATCCTACCCGGCAGGCGCTCGAAGAGAACCTCGCGGCCCTGGAGGGCGCTCGCTACGGGCTTGCGTTCGCGAGCGGCCTGTCCGCGGTCAACACGGTCCTCAACCTCTTGCGGGCCGGGGATCATGTGGTCGCGTGTCGGGACCTGTACGGTGGAAGTTATCGGATCTTCACGAAACTCTACACGAAGTTTGGGGTCGAGTTCACCTTCGCGGACACGACACGGGTCGAGGAGGTCGAGAGGGCCTTGACGCCGCGCACGAGGCTTTTGTGGCTGGAGTCCCCTTCCAACCCCCTGCTGATGGTCACGGACATCGCGGCGTGCTCGGGGTTGGCCCGGAGTCGTGGGGTGCTGACCGTGGTGGACAACACCTTTGCGACACCGTATCTGCAACGTCCCCTGGACCTGGGCGCGGACATCGTGGTCCACTCGACGACCAAGTACCTGGGCGGTCACTCCGACGTGATCGGGGGGGCGCTTGTGACGAACAACAAGGACCTGTATGAGGAGCTCAAGTTTTATCAAAACGCAGTGGGGGCGGTCCCGGGGCCTTTCGATTGCTTTCTCGTGCTGCGCGGGACCAAGACGCTCGCGGTCCGCATGGACCGCCACTGCGCGAATGCTCGCGAGGTTGCACGGTGGCTCTTTGCGCATCCGAAGGTGGAACGGGTGTACTACCCGGGTCTGCCAGATCACCCACAGCACGCGCTGGCCGCGCGCCAGATGAGGGACTTCGGGGCAATGGTGTCGTTCGAGGTCCGCAGCGACGTCGAGGGGACAAAGGCATTCATCAGGCGTTTGAGGGTGTGGACCCTCGCGGAGAGCCTGGGTAGTGTAAAGAGCCTGCTCGCGCATCCGCCGACCATGACCCATGCCTCGGTCGAGCCCGAGGTACGACGCAAGAACGGGATCAACGACGGGCTCGTGCGCCTCTCTGTCGGTCTGGAGGATGCGGAGGACCTGATCGCGGACCTGGACCAGGCCCTCGCAGCGGTCTGAAGCGCCTGGTCCGTCACGCGACGTCCCGCCTTGGGCTTTGGTGCTGGAAGGGACGCCCACGGGCGACAACCCGGCCCTCGAGTGGTCCTGCGCTACACTTCCTTCGACCCCTTTGGGGGATGCTTGGATGCCCCGCGACCGGCACGACGAGATCGCGGAGTTGCTGCACAGGCGACTGGAAGAACTACGCGAGAGAGACTCTGTTGCGTCGAGGCCGGCTTTCCAGGCGCGCCGTGGCCAGGCCGTAGTGCCCGTGGACTGGCACGAGGCGCGACGTCTGGCGGCCCGATGGGAGGCCGCGTGTCGAGGACTCGGCCCGGCCGAGGCGCTCCGGGGCCAGCCGCTCGGGGGTCACGGTGACCTGATCGTGGTCCGGACAACGGATCAGCCGTTTTGGACGTGGCTGTCTCGGGAGGAAGTGGCCGAGGAGGTCTTGGGGTCGTTGTGGCTTGTGCCCGGCGTGAGAGAGGCAACCGCAGGGAGGCTGCGAGCGTGGGGATGGAAGTCGCTTCGGGACCTCGCGGACCATCCCCGCTTCGGCCCGGACGCACGCAGGTTGTGTCGCCTCGTGGACAGTGGGGACGCGGCGGGTCTTGTGGAGGAGGTGGCGGCCAGGGCCGGGCGTGGTCATCCGCATGCCCTGCGGATCGCGTCGTTCTTCGACCCGGAGGAGGTCCTCTTCCTGGACATCGAGACCATGGGTCTGTTCGGGGGGAGTCCGGTCATCCTCGTGGGATTCGCCCGGATGGGCCCGAAGCGGGTCGAGGTCTGGCAGTATGTCGCGGCCTCGCCGGAGGCCGAGGAGGCCCTGGTCCGTGAGACGACGAGGACCCTTGCCGCACACCCGGCCCTGGTCACCTTCAACGGACGAGCCTTCGATTACCCATACATCTGCCAGCGGGCCGCGTACTACGGGATGGTTTTTGGCGAAGACCCTGTTCATTTCGACCTCCTCCCCCACGCCAGGAGGGTGTGGCGAGGCCGCACGAGCGACTGCCGTCTGGCCACGCTCGCCTGCGAGGTCTTGGGCCTCGAGCGCCACGACGACATCCCAGGGTCCTTGGTCCCAAGCTTCTACCAGGAGTACTTGGCTGACCCAAAGGGTCGGGTCGGTCTGCTCGCGGCCATTGCGGCGCACAACCGCGACGACATGGTCCAGATGGTCCGGCTGTTCGCACGGCTGATGGAGGAGACCCCATGACCGCACAGGAGGTCCTGCGCATCCTGCGTGCGGCCCCCTGGTCCGCAGACCAGGTCGTGGGCGTGCACGTCCTGCCAGCGAGCGAGGGCCGGACTGTGCCCATCCCCGATTTCCTGCACCCGGCGGCTCGCCAGTTCCTGGAATCCCAGGGGATACGAACCCTGTACGCGCACCAGGCCCGGACCTTGGAGGCTGTCCGGGCAGGCCGGGATGCGGTCGTGGCCACACCGACCGCCTCGGGCAAGACCTTCGCCTTCTTGCTACCGGTCCTCGACGCCCTCGCACGCGACAAGGAGGCCACCGCGCTCTTCCTGTACCCCCTCAAGGCCCTGACCAACGACCAGATGGAGGTCCTAACGCGGGCCGAGGAGGGGAGCGGACTGGACCTCATGCCCGCGGTCTATGACGGGGACACGCCCAGGGTGCGGCGTCCGCTGATCCGGCAGACCGCTCGGATCATCCTGTCCAATCCTTACGAGGTCCACGAGACCTTGCCATACCATGGTCTGTGGCGTCGCTTCTTTCACCACTTGTCCTTCGTGGTGATGGACGAGGCGCACCGGTACACGGGCGTGTTCGGCTCGCACGTGGCCCAGGTTGTGCGACGGCTGTTGCGGGTAGCGCAGGCGTATGGGGCCTCGCCGAGAATCCTGCTCGCCTCGGCCTCCATCGCCAACCCCGCGGAACACGCGTTGCGTCTGACCGCACGGGAGTGCGAGGTCGTCTCGGACGATGGGGCCCCGTGTGGGGCGCGCCACCTCATCCTGCTCGACGCCTCCCAACGCGGGGAACGGTCCGCACTGCTCCAGGCCAGGGACGTGTTCGTCGGCCTTGTTCAGGCTGGCTGCAAGACCTTGTGCTTCGCGCGGGCCCGCCGGACTGCCGAGTTCCTCGCTAGCCTCGCCGGCGAGGCCCCCATCGCCCCGTACCGCGCTGGCTACCTCCCCGAGGAGCGCCGCCGCATTGAACGCGCCTTCAAGGAGGGAACCCTGCGCGGGCTTGTGTCCACCTCGGCCCTGGAACTCGGGGTGGACATCGGGGACCTCGACGCAGTGGTCCTGTGCGGCTACCCAGGCTCGGTCAGTGCGTTCTGGCAGCAGATCGGGCGCGCGGGCCGGCGAGGAGAGGAGTCGGTGGGGGTCTTCGTGGCCCAGGAGGATATCCTCGACCAGTACCTGTTGAGACATCCAGAACCTCTGCTTTCCCGCTCGTACGAGCAGGCCACTGTGGACCTCGCGAACGAGCACATCCTGGCCGGTCACATGCTGTGCGCCGCGAGCGAGCTCCCCGTCGAGGTCCCGGCTGACCGAGTGCCCGACCGCGACATCGCGCGCGCGCTCCAGGCACGCGGCCTCCTGCGCGCCTCCGAGCGAGGCTACCTGTACGCGGGCACGACCCGTCCGCACCAGGCAGTCCACCTGGACCGGATCGGCGAGACCTCGGTCGCGGTGGTGGAGGCGGAGTCCGGGGACCTGCTCGAGACCATGAACCTGGACCGTGCCCTACGCGAGGTCCATCCCGGCGCGGTCTATCTGCACCAGGCGCGCTCGTATGTGGTCAAGTCCCTCGACCTCGACGGCCTCGTCGCCACGCTGCAACGCGAGGATGTGGACCACTACACCCAGGCACTCGTTCATAAGGATGTCGCCGTGGTTTCCACGGCCCGCACGCGCTCCCTTCACGGCGCCACGGCCTCACTGGGCCGCATCCGGGTCACGCACCGGGTGACGGGCTTCCTGCGGAAGCGCTACGGCCGCGTGGTCGGCGGGGCGGACCTCGACCTGCCACCGCGCTCGTTCGAGACCACGGCGGTCCTTGTCGAGATGGACCCCGCTCTGGAGGACTTGGCGTTCACAGACCTGCTCGGCGCCCTGCACGCCCTCGAACACACCCTCGTGGGCCTCGCCCCGCTCGCCCTCTCGTGCGACCCATCGGACCTGGCCGGGCTGTCCACGCTCCAGTCCCCTGCAACAGGCTCTCCCGCGATCTTCTTGTACGACGGCCACGAGGGGGGGATCGGGCTCGCGGAGCGACTCCTGGACCGGCTTCCCGATGTCCTCGCCCAGGCCGCGCGCCACCTCGCCGACTGCGTCTGCGAAACCGGGTGTCCGTCGTGCTGTCTGTCACCCCGATGTGGCCACGACAACCAGCCCCTGGACAAGGCCGGGGCCCTGGCCCTGGCCCGCATCTGGACGCAATGAAGGTGCGCATCCCAGTATCCCGACGCACGAGTGCAACGAGGGACCCGCCACTGCCCGCCGAATAGGGGCCACGGGGCACAGCAGACCCCAGGACACAAACCTCCGCCCCTTCCCGACAGGGCGCCATCCCGCGCTTATGCCGCCACCGCGCCGCAAGCCTCCACATTCTCGCGGTCGAAGGCGGCGCGCACGTCTTCCTCGAGCGCTTGCAGAAGACCCGGCTCCTCCTTGAGCCGCCGATACGCCTGCTCCCGCCCCTGGCCCAGTTGCTCGCCTCGCCACGACACCCAGGTCCCGGACCGGGTGACGACGCCCAGGCGCTCCCCGACCTCCAGGAGGTCCGACACGTGATCAATTCCTTCGCCGAACACGATGTCGAACTCCGCCTCGGTGTATGGCGGAGCGAGTTTGTTCTTGACCACCTTGACCCGGACACGGTTGCCCGTCACGTCCTTGTTGCCGTTTTTCTGTGAGGCGGCCCGGCGCACCTCCAGGCGCACCGAGGAATAGAAACGCAGGGCATTGCCGCCGGTGGTGGTCTCGGGATTGCCGAACATGACGCCGATCTTGGTCCGCAACTGGTTCACGAACAGGATCGTGCACCCGTGTCGGTGGCTTGCGGCCACGAGTTTGCGCAACGCCTGGCTCATCAACCGCGCCTGGAGCCCCACGTGCTGCTCCCCCATATCGCCCTCGATCTCGGCCCGGGGGACAAGGGCCGCAACCGAGTCCACGACCACCGCATCCACGGACCCGCTGCGCACCAAAGCCTCGACGATGTCCAGGGCCTGCTCGCCGCAGTCGGGCTGGGACACGAGCAGGTCCTCGACGCGCACCCCGAGCCGCCGGGCGTAGCGCAAGTCCAGGGCGTGCTCCGCGTCCACGAACGCCGCGACCCCTCCCGCCTTCTGGACCTGGGCCACCGCCTCGAGGCACAAAGTCGTCTTGCCCGAGGACTCCGGCCCGAAGACCTCGACAATCCGGCCCCGGGGGATGCCACCGATCCCGAGCGCGAGGTCCAGGGAAAGAGACCCAGAGGAAAAGACCGGGAACTTTTCCGCCGGCCCGTCCCCGATGCGCATGAGGGTCCCCTGGCCGAACTGCTTGTCCAGGGCGGCAATCAGTTCTTCGAGAGCCTTGTAGCGTGCATCCATCTCGGTCCTTCTGCCCATGTTGTCACCTCCTGTGTGGGAACTCGGGCGCCGGCCGCGCCCACCATCCTGCCCGGACCCGCCCACGCGGTCCGGGGCGCCACCTTCCTAGAAGGTCCGATCCAGCAGCCGGTACTGGATCGCCTCGGACACGTGCACGGTCTCGACCGACGGTGTCCCGTCGAGGTCCGCGATCGTGCGCGCGACCTTCAGGATCCTGTCCACGGACCTTGCGGACAACCCGAGCCTTTCCATGGCAGCCTCGAGCAGGCGGGAGGCCTCGGGCGGGACCGCGCAGAACTCCCTCACCTGCGCCGGTGTCATCCTGGCGTTGCACGAGACGCCGCTGCCGGCGAGACGCCGCGCCTGGGCCTTGGCTGCCCGAAGCACCCGCTCCCGAATCGAGGCCGACGACTCGCCCAAACACTCGCTTCGCTGGAGATCGCGAAAGGGCACTGCCGGGACCTCCACGTGGATGTCAATCCGGTCGAGCAGAGGGCCGGACACGCGTGCCCGGTAGCGGGCCACATCAGCCGGAGAGCAGGAGCAGCGATGCCTCGGATCCCCCCAGTACCCGCACGGACAAGGGTTCATGGCAGCAACCAGCATGAACTTCGCGGGAAAGGTACAGGCCCCGGATGCGCGGCTGATCGTCACATGGCCGTCCTCGAGGGGCTGGCGCAAGACCTCGAGCACGTCGCGCCGCCACTCGGGGAGTTCGTCCATGAACAGGACCCCGTGGTGCGCGAGGGATACCTCGCCAGGCCTCGGGAACGATCCGCCACCTGCTAGGGACACCGCGGAGGACGTGTGATGAGGGGCCCGGAACGGGCGCGTGCGGACCAGCCCGGAGCGCCGCCGCAAGAGCCCCGCCACACTGTAAATCTTGGTGGTCTCGAGGGCCTCCTCGTCAGTGAGCGGCGCAAGGATCGAGGGCAACCTCCGCGCGAGCATGGTCTTGCCAGAGCCGGGAGGACCCACCATCAGGATGTTGTGGCCGCCCGCTGCCGCGATCTCGAGCGCGCGCTTGGCGTGGGCCTGTCCCCGGACCTCCCGCATGTCCGGCAAAGGCACCTGGCCAGGGGGCTCGGGCGTGGGTTCCACAGGCCCCAACGCCTCCTCGCCGGAGAGGTGGCGCACGGCCTCGATCAGGGTCTCGGCCGCCAGGGTGCGCACCCCGGAAACCAGCGCCGCCTCTGGTGCGTTTCCCTTCGGGACCACGACCTCGGCGACGCCCCTCTCCCGGGCCGCAGCAACCATCGGGAGGACACCGGGAACCGGCCTCAACTGGCCGTCCAGGGAGAGCTCGCCCAAGAACATCCGCCCCTCCAGCGCCGTCACCGGAAACGCCCCCAGACACCCCAGAACCCCAACCGCGATCGGGAAGTCGTACAGGGACCCGTGCTTCCGGATGTCGGCAGGGGCGAGGTTCACCGTGATCCAACGGGAGTTCGCGCGGTGGCCCAGGGCCCTCAAGGTGGACAGGACCCGAACGCGGCTCTCCTTCACCGCGGTCTCTGGCAGGCCGACGATGTCAAAGTGCCCAACGCCCGCGTACATGTCCACCTCGACATCCACCAAGGTCCCCTCGATCCCGTGGATGGCCGCAGACCGGACTCGAACGTTCATGACGACCTCCGTGTTTAGCGTCCAACCCCTGGGCAGCCCCATGGGGGTCGCCGCGCGGAGCGCACTCAAGGCCCGTGCCAAATGGTGAACCGTTGAGTTTCAATGGGTTGCAAGGTTTGTTTCCGACCGGTGTTTGGACAGACCTTGGACAGGTGTCCAACCCTGTCCAGTGCGGAGCCGCCTGCGTAGAAGCCGGGGGGTTCTGCGGTGGTTCGGCCTTTGTTCAAGCGGGTTTGCGGCCCCTGTTGTCACAAGAACTCCCGCAAGAGGTCTTCAGAGGTGAGGGACCGGTCGCTCGGGGCGAGAGCCCGGTCCTTTCGGCGAAGCCAGACGCAGGAGGCCGAAGACTCGACAAGGCAGGCCGTTGGCCCGATAATACGCGGCACGTCACCCATGCCCGCGAGTCGTGCGGTATCGGGGACAGGGGGACGTGGTCATGGAGGCGGGCTGCGTCGGTCGGGGCCGGTCCGGTGTCGAGCGGGGCTGATTCAAACGAAGACAGGGGCCGCCTCCTGTCGGCGGCAGCCGCCGAGGTAGGAAGGCGCCTGCGGGCGTCTTTCCCCGACGTCTCGGCCGCCCAGGTCGAGGACGCTGTCGCGGAGGCTGTGCGCCAGTTTCTGGAGCGCGAGCGCACCGAGATCACGCCGTGGGGCACCCAGGCCATCCTCCGGCAACTGGCGGTGTGGAACCTGTACCGCTATCTCCGCGAAGCACGCTGGCGTTCACCCACGCCGCCCGGCGGCGTCGAGCAGGTCTGCGACCCGGGCCAGCCGGCGGAAACGCGAATCCTGGCCAACGAGGCTCGGGGTGCCCTGCACGATGAGCACCTCATCAGCCGACGCTCCAGGACCATCTTGAGCCTGTGGTCCCTCGGCTACCGCGTCCGCGAGATTGCGATGCGGGTCCACTTGAAGGCCGCAAACGTCCGCAAAAAGAAGGAACGCGCCCTGCGCAAGCTTCGAGGCCGGCTCCAGCGGGACTAGGGGCCTGGAAGGTGCAGACCGCCGTGTTTCCAGATGAAAGTCCGGTGCGGTTTCCGGGCGTGCCCACGGTTGGCTTTGCCCGAGGATGTGCAAGCGGTCGAGGCGCAGGAGCGGCGGTCCGCCAACGCCGACCGACCGCGATGACTCGCCGAGACGCTCGCGTCCGCCTGGCCCACATGCACCGTCAACTTCCGCAATTCGTCGAATACGCGGCAAATCTGCTTGGCCCCAGGACACCCCAAAGCCGCGAGCCCTTGCTCGCGGCTTGCCGACAACACTTTTCAATCTACGAGTTCTGGCGCGCTGCCGACCTCGTCACGGTGGATTCAGGCCGGGGGAAGAAACTCGCCTCACTGCCCCGTGTCTGCTACATTTCGCGGCATGGCCGCTCGCTCTCGGTGGTGGCTCGTGCTGATTCGAGTGGCAAGGCACCTCGTCCTCGCGCTCTACTGGGCCGTCACCCGCCTGACCATCTACGCCCTGCTCGCCGTCTTGTCCCTGTACTTCGTGCTGAACGCCGGTCCCTTCCCGGCCCTCCTGTCGGACCTGCTGCGCTCCGTGCTCCCGGGCAGGCTCCTGTTCGAGCGCATCCAGATCGCGCCCGTTCCCTGGAAGGTGGACCTGCTCGGGGTGCGCATCCAGAGGCCGGATGGCCGCGACGTGGTCACGGCGGGCTCTCTCCAGGTCACCCTCGACCCCGTCCCGCTTGTCCGCTTCCTCGTGGGCGGGTCAGGGGGCATCAGCCCGTCCGAGGCGCGCCTACTGGAGATCGGGTTCCGGTCCGTGCGCCTGCGCGACTTCTGGTGCGAGATCGCCTTCAATGACCGGGGCGAACTCGAGTTCCTGCGCGCCTTCCTGTGGCCCCCGGAGCCCGAGGCCGCTCCCCCCGAGCCTGGGGCTGGACCGGACGTACGCCTCCACTTCGCCCACATCATCGGGGAACGGGGTCGCTTCCGCCTCTCCTTCCCGGAGTGGGACCTCTCGCTGGAAGACATCTCTCTCGACACGTCCGTGACGGTCCGCGAGGATGGACGGGTCCTTGTGCGGGCGCCAGTCGTCACCTTCTCGGGTGGACTCGGCCGCATCCACGTTGCCCCGCACATCCGCGAGATCCCCCGCGAGGTCCCCTTGCGCGCGGGCCGCGTCGAGGGCTTCGATTACGACACAGACCATTTCAGCATCGCACGTGCACGGATCGCCCTCGACGGGATGGACGTGGACGCGCAAGGCTCGCTCTGGTTCCCGTCTGACGGGCTACTCGCATACGACGCCCAGGTCTCTCTCGCCTTCCCGCATGGCAGCCCTCTCGTGGCCCACTCTACCCGGGACCTCGTGCGCGGTCCGATGACTTTGGCTGTCCAGGGGCGCGGGGACGAGCACGACCCGCGCTTCCACCTCGCCCTCACATCGCCAGGGCTCGAGTTGGCGGGGGTCCTTCTCGGCCCGGTCAACCTCGCGCTGGACGGAGGCCGCCCCGCCTCGGCAAACGCACCCTACACCTTCCATGACCTCGTCCTGACCGCCGAGTCCCCTTGGGGCGCCTGGCGCATCGCCAATGCGGCGTTCCGTCCCTTCGGCTCGGACCCGGCCACGCCTCGTCTCGAGGCGGACCTCGTGCTCGAGACCGACGCCCTGGATATCCCGCGACTCCTAGATGCCCTCGGTGTGGCCTTGCCGGGGTCCGTGCCCGTTCCATCGCGGGTGTCCGGGTACGTGCGCGCCACGGGCTTCGTCTCCCCCAATGACCCGCAGACCTTCCAGGCCCAGGTCTCCGCTCGCATCGCAGGCACACTCGACGGTCACACGCCGCTTGCGGGGCCTGACCTACACATCACCCTCGCCTCCCAGGTGTCCTGGGTGCCCGGGGCCGAGGACCCGGGCCCGGTCGTCCGTGTGCAAGATCTCTCGCTCCGTTCCGGCCCCGACCTTGCCCGCGCTCGGGGGACGCTCGATGTTGGCGCCTGGACCGTCCGCGCCTTCGGAACCCTCGACAAGGACCTGTCGTCGCTGTGCCGCGCCATCGGCACCGCCTGCCAGGGCCACGTGGTCCTCTCGGACATCGAGGCGCGAGGGCCCCTTCGCAAGCCCACGGTCATCGCGAACCTCCACGCATCCGGAGTCGTCTCGGAAATCGCTCTTCAGGAGGTCCGGGCCAGCCTGCGACTCGACCAGGGCGCTGTCACCCTGCGTGACGTGTTCGCCGAGGCACCATACGCACAGGCCGCAGTCCGGTCCGTCCGTCTGGACCTCCCTCCGCGCCCCATGACCCTGGCCGTGGAGGGCGCCAACCTCACCCGGGTCAATCTCATGTCCGTGCCCTACCTGCGCACGTCTGGGCTTCGCGGCATGGGTCAGGTTTCCATCGAGCATCTCGCACTCCACCTACGCGACCCGCTGCGCTCTCTCTCGCTCTCGGGTTCCCTAAGCGTCCCGATCCTCCTGGCCTACGATCGGCGCTTCCAAGCCGTCACCGCGACTGTCCATGCCGGGGAAGGTCGTATCGAGGTCCCCTCTCTGTCCGCGCGGCTTCAAGGGGGCGGGAGCCTGCGCAGCCATGCCACGCTGGACCTCGCCCGCTCCGAGGTCTCGGCCCGCATGGAGGCCGTTGACATACCCCTGTCCTTTCTCGGTGGCCTCGGTGACTCGCTCCGCGGACTCGTGACCATCGAGGCCACGCTCGGCGGTCCCCTGCGCGACCCGTGGCTCCAGGCAGATGCCATCATTGCCGACCTTTCGTACAACGACCTCTCGTTCGGGACCATCACGCTCGCGGCCCGACGAGACCCTGGCGGGGACCTCCGACTGTCCTCGGACCGCTTCCTCCCCAAGGTCCGCCTGGACCCAACCTCCGGCCTCATCTATCGGGATGGGCGGTTCACGGCCCTCGAGATTCGAGCCGACATCACGGACCTCACGCCACAGGACATCGTTGCGTCACTGCCCCGCCGCACCTTCCACGCACGATTCTCGGGCCGGGTGGATGTGTCGCTGGGCCTTGGCCCGGGCGCGGCCTTGCGCGCCTCGCTCGCGTCGCCCCCGCAAGGGCTGACCCTCTTCTTCTTCGACCGCGAGACCACGCTCGTCAACCAGGAACCCTTGGAGGTCGCGATCCGCGAGACCGGCGACGTCGTCCTGTCCGGACTCGCCCTGTCGGACGGGGAGGGGACCCTTCGGGCCTGTGGCGAGGTGCTCGCCCACGACGGTCGAACTCGGCTTCTGGTCCGCGGCCCGGTCTCTGTGGTCTTTCTCCGCTACCTCAAGGAGGTCTTCTCGTCGGCACGGGGCGCTCTCGTTCTCGGAGGGCTTCCCGGAGACCCCCCTTCCATGCCGACAGGATGCCGGGCCGACATGGCGCTCGGAGACGGCGCCCTGGAGGTCTCGGGCTCGTTCCTGTCCCCGGTCCTGCGGGGGTCCGTGCGGACCGAAGCCATCGAGGTCGTACTCCGGGGAGTCCCGGACCCGGTGAGCGTCGCCCCGGGGGGCCTCGTCCTCATCCGCCCGGAGGAGAGCGGTGGGACGACGCTCGTTTTGCCTCGCACCTCACCCCTGCGCGGCTCGTGGGGGGACGGCCGCTTCGCCCTCGATGGCAGCGTCACGCTTCAGGGATTCACCCCGGAATCCGGGACCTTGCACCTGTCGGGGTCCGGGCTCCGCTTCGCCTCCCCCGGCGCCTATTACCTCGTCATTGCCCCGGACGTGACGGTACGGTTCTCCAACATGGCCGGGCCCGACCCAACCGCAGGCCGCCTCACCATCGCGGGCCAGGTGGATGTCTCCGAGGGCTCCTACCACCGCAACTTTGACCTTGTGCGCAAGGCGTTCTCGGGTGTGGCGGGCGGGCGCGTGGCCGAGCGTGAGTCCGCCCCGCTCTCGGCGCGTGTGCCGTGGCTCGCGCAAGCGGGGCTGGACCTCGCCGTGACCGGCTCCCGGCTCGGTGTTCGCAGTCGTTTCCCCTTCGCGTCCACCGACTTGGAGGTCGCGCTCGACCTCGCGATCCGCGGGACCGTCGAGCAGCCGGAGGTCTGGAACCGCGTGGAGGTCCTGCCTGGGGGCAAGGTTATCTACAACGTGGTCCGCCGGGAGTTCGAGGTGACACGCGGGACCGTGGACTTCGATGGCGACCCGGCACGCCCGCTCCTCGACGTGGTCGCGCGCACCAGCGTGGACAAGGCTGTGGCCACGACGACCGAAGTCGGGGGTGGGTCCCGCTTCGAGCCCGAGACACAAACCGGCGAGTCGGGGGTCCTGGTCACCCTCGCTGTCTCCGGGCGCTTTCCGGACCTCGACGTCTCGTTGACCTCGAACGCCCGAGACCTGGACCAGGCAGACCTCCAGTACCTCCTGCTGACCGGGACCACGCCGCGTGACGCCGCGGAGGGGCGGTCCGGTGTCATTGACTTAGGGCTCCTCACCGAGGACATGACCAACCTCGTGACCAACCTCTTCCTGTCCCCGTTCGTGGACGCGATCCGGTTCGGGGTCAGCCCGTCCGGCGGGGTCAACGCGGGGGTCGAAGCCCATCTCGGGTCGCGCCTGCGCTTCGAGACCCAGGTCCTCCAGGGGACAGGCGGGTCGCGGTACCGGGCGGGCTTTCAGGTACGCCTGACGGACCGCCTCTTCCTGGAGGGGAGGATGCGGGCCGTGGAGCAATCCACGGACCCCTCGGAGGTCGGCCGGCGGTACGAGGCGAAACTGCGGTACCGGATCCCCATCGAGTGAGGCGGGGCAGGCGGCGTGCGCGGGATGCGGACGAGGCGTGCGGGGTTTCTGGCGATGGCCACGACGCTCGCCTCCGGCGCGGCGCTCGCGCAGGAGCCGCCGCTTTCGTGCGAGGGGACGGTCCGGCAGGCCCGCCTCGTCGGCTGCGACACCGCGCGTTGCCGGGAACCGGGTTTCCCCGAGATGCTGATCGCGCTTGCGGGCCTTCGTGAAGGCGAAGTCCTGGAACCCGACCGGGTGGAGGCCGCGCGAACACGGCTGCTAGAGACCGGCCTGTTCCGGGAGGTGTCGGTCCGATGCACGGAAGGGGAGGGCGGGCTTGAGGTGGAACTCTCGGTGACCCCGGTGACCCGGTTGCGCAGGGTGCGGGTTCTCGGGCATCGCCACTTCGATGAACTTGCCATCCTGGACCGCCTCCCCGTCGAACCTGGCGATGCGCTCGACCCCGAAGGGAGGCGGACGGAGGACGTGCTCGAGCGGGTGCGCGAGGCTGTGAAACGGACGTACGCCGAGGAGGGCTTCCACGCCACAGACGTGGACCTCGTCTTGACCCCGGTGGAGGAGGGGACGGTGGACCTGGAGGTGAGGGTCCGCGAGGGCGAGCGACTGAAAATCGCGTCCATCGAGGTATCACTCCGACCTGCCCAGCCTGTTGGGAAATGGGACGGCCCCCCCGAGTGGGCCTGCCCGGCGGTCCGCCCGCGCGACCTGCGCGCCTGGGCCCGAGTGTCCCCTGGGGACGCTTACACGGACCGCACCATCCCCACGGCAAAGCAGAACCTGCAACGAGCGTTGCGCACCATCGGGTTCTCCGGAATCCACGTGCAGGCCGACCTCGACCGCGACGCCCGACGCCTGTCCCTGCAGGTGACATATTCGTCATGTTACTTACTCCGCTTTTTTGTCCGGGACCGCGACGCCCCCGGAAGGCTCGGGTTCCGGCCCCTCGACGACGCAGGGCTGCTCGATGCCCTGCCGTTCGCAGACTCCGGGGTCTTCGATCTGACCGAGGCCGCGCTTGGGCGCGAGGCCGTGCGCCAGTATTTTGAAGACAGGGGATATCTGTTCGCGGATGTCGTGCTGGACTACCGGTCGTTCCGTTCAGGGGCCCGTGAGGACATATCTTCAGGGGCGAGCGACCGCCCGAGGTGGGTGGGGCCAGGAGTGGCTGGGGTGATCTCGTATTTCATCACGACGAATCGCAGGCGCGAGATCCGGGCGATCCGATTCATCGGTCGCAGGGGCATCGAGGAGGCCCGTCTGCGCGAGGTCATGGCCACGAAGCCCTACGACTTCTTTGGGGACCCGGGCGCCGTCTTGCCCGACCAGGTCTTCCAGGACCTGGACCGTATTCGCGACCTGTACCGGCGCGAGGGGTTTGCAGGGATGCGGTTCGAGTGGGCCGGGGAGGCGGGAGTCCGGCGGCGCGAGGTCTCTCAGGAAGGGCGCGAGACCGTTTATACCTACGTGGACGGTGACCGGGCCTTCCGGGTGCGCACGCTTCCGTCCACGGACGGCGTGGTCCTGGAAATCGGAGTGTCGGAGGGGGAGCAGGCACGGCTCGGGGTGGTGCGGCTTCAGGGGGTGACGGCCATTCCGAGCGGGGTGCTAGCGCGCGACCTGGAGCTTGTCGAGGGGCGGCCCTTCTCGCCTGTGCGTGTGGCCGAGGCCGTGCGCGAGATTCGCCGTCGCTATGCGAACGAGGGGTTTCTTGGCGTGCAGGTGGGCGTGTCGTGCCGCGGTCATGACCCGGAGGTTGGGACCGATGCGTGTGCCGCGGATAGCGTCCCCTCGCGCGTCGTGGACCTTACCCTGACAGTGCAGGAGGGGACGCGCACCCGCATCCTTGCCGTGATCGTGGACGGGGTGCAGCGCACCCTGGAGGAGGTCGTGCGCCGCGAGTTCCCCCGTCCTGGCGAGCCCTACCGCCCCGAGCGCGTGGCCCAGGCCGTGAGGACCCTCAAGAATTACGGGGTGTTCCGCTCCGTGCAGGTCCGGGCCGTGGGCGCGAGCGAGCAGCCCCCGCGCGAAGAGGTCGCGCTCGTCGTGACATGCCGCGAGGCGCGCTCCCGCTTCGTGGACGTGGCCGGCGGGTTCGAGACCCTGAACCGCTCCGGCGAGTTTCCGGGGTACCTGACCTCCCCGCTCGCGACCACCCTGACGGTCCAGGACCGGACCACGACGGGGTTCGGCCGCACGGTCGGCTTGCAGATCCCCGACATCCTGCTGACCGCGGAGGTCCGGTACACCGATCTGAACTTCCTGGGGCGAGCGAAGCGTCTGTATCTGCCGATCAAGTATGGGATTTCGGCCACGGCATGGGACCGCTACGCGGCCTTCACCCCGACTTACGTGGACCCGCGTTTCTTTACGCGCGGCCTGAACTTCCGCGTGACACCCTTCGTGATCTACGACCGCGCCACCACGCGCCTGGACCTGTTCCAGTTCGGGGCCGAGTTCGCGGTGTCCAAGGAGGTGTTGCCGCGACTGTTCGGCGGCCTGACCTACGAGGTCGCGGAGGTGACGAGCCGCGACCCGGAGACCGAGACCGAATACTCCCCCTTTCGCCTCGAGAACAAGGTCAAGCCCACCCTGACCTACGACCGCCTGGACCACCCCATCAATCCCAGGCGCGGCGGGATCATTCAGGCCTCCCTCTCCTACATCAACGCCATCGTAAGCGGGGACGTGCGCAACTATCTCAAATTCGAGGCCACCGCCAAGGGGTTCTACACGGTGCGCAACTTCCTGACCTTCGCCTTCATGGGCCGTTACGGGACCAGCCGGTCGTTCGGGGCGTCCGGGATCCTCCCCCAGGAGGAGCGGTTCACCCTGGGCGGGAACCGCGGCGTGCGGGGGTTCGCGAACGACGCCATCGCGCAGTACCACCCGGACGGGAGCCTGCGCCTGGAGCGCCTGCCCGACGGGACCCTGCGCAAGCCCTATGGTGGGGACATCGTGGTGTCCGGGTCCGCGGAGGTCCGCTTCCCTGTGGTGCGCCGCATCAACCTGTTCGCGGCTGTCTTCTATGACTTCGGGGCCCTGGCCGACCGCGTGGCCGAGATCTCCCTGGCCTCCTTCCGCCACTCCGTGGGGTTTGGCGTCCGCTACCTGCTGGGGGATGCCATCCCGATTCGCCTGGACTACGGCCTGATCCTGGACCGCCGCTGCCGCGACGTGGACCCCCAGACTGGGCTATGCGTCCAGAAAGAGGAGATCGGGAACATCCACTTCGGGTTGTTGTATTCGTTCTGAAGAGGAACATAAAGTCGCGTGGCCACGCTCGTCGGTCTGTTTGAGGACGCGCCCCCTCCCACCTGGCCTCGGCGGGAGGGGGAGCGGGTGATTCCTGGCGCCACGACGACCTGTTCGGGGTCTGGATCCGCGGGTCCTGCTCGCGCCCGCCCGGGCCGGACGGGTCAGGGAGTCAGCATCTCCCTCGCCTTGAGCGCGAGGTCCAGGGCCATGTTGAGGTTGCCGTCCACCTCCGCGATGTCGTGTATCCCCATCGAGTTCTCGCTGACCACCGTGAACTCCCACCACAAGAGGGCCCGCATGAACAGCGTCTTCGCCTCCAGCAGGACCTCGGGCGGCAGGGTCGGGGTCCCGGCCTCGGCCTCGATGGCGAGCAGGGTCTCCTCGAGCGCGGCCTCCACGTCCTGCGCCATTTCCCAGACCGCGTCCTGCATGGTCAGGGTCTGGTCCACCTTCTGCTGCGGCTGGCCGTGGCACCGCCCGCACGTCTTGTCGGGCTGTTTGAGGGGCGACGTGAGCCAATGGCTGGTCGGCCCCTGTCCCTTCGCCATGTGGCAATCCGCGCACGCGACTCCCGCCTTGTGGTGCGGGCTCTCCCAGTAGAACTCCGTCTCGGGGTGCTGGGCCTTGATCCCCGGCAGGCCCGTGACCGAGTGCTTCCAGTCCTGGAGCAGGTCGTACTTCACCGCGTAGTATTCCTCGAGGTCCGCAAGGGCGCGCCACGGGAAGTCGTCACGCAGGATCCCTTTGTCTTTGTCTATCCCCGGCCCGCACGTGTATTCCACGTGGCACTGCGCGCACGTCAGGATGCCCGCGAGGCGCCTCGCCGAAGCGGTCAGTTCTCCGTCCTGGCCTCGCTCGTTCATGCGGGCCTCGAGGTCCTGATAGGTCTTGGGGACGAAGTTCAAGCCGTCCGAGTACGGGTCCGTCCCCCGCTCGAGGATCGCGGCGACCTGGGCCTTCCGCACCAGCCGGAACCGCGTCGCGTGGGGGTCGTGGCAGTGCGTGCAGCCCGCCCCGTAGTCAACGGTCTCGCTCCACTCGTCGCGGATGCGCTGGACCGCCGCGTCCCACGCCATGTCCTTGCTGAAGACCATCTGACCGCGCCGCGGCTCGTTCCAGAAGTAGGCGACCGGCGTGCTCTTGCACTGCAGGCACACGGTGTTCTGCTTGCGCTGGGTCTCAATGTGGTCGCGCAGGATGTAGGCGTGGGCGCGGTCCTCGTTGTACTCCTTCGTAAAGCCGTGACCCCCCATCAGGTGCTGATAGTAGGGGAACTCGAGGTACTTCGATGTCTTGATGGACCCGCCGTAGTGTCCCGCCTTCGCGCCATCGTCGTGAAGGTACGTCTCGGCGTGCGTGGCGTGGCACGTCCCGCACAGCGCGATCGAGAAGTCCATCCGGGCGCGCACGTTCGCGGGGTCTGCCTGGTGGTCCAGGCCGTTTGCGTGGCACGTCAGGCACCCGTCTCCAAGCCCGGCGTGCCGGCCGCCCGCGACCTTGGCCGCCATGGCCACGTGGCACTCCTGGCAGCGCGGCGACGCGGGGACCGTGGCGTCGTCCGCGCCGGGGCCATCGTCCTCTACGGCCCCGTCCTCCGACACGGCCCCGTCGTCCGCAAGCCCCGGGTCGGGGGCGGCGTCCTGGGTATCCGTCCGCCCTTGGTCCGGGACCGCGCCCTCGTCCGGCCCCGCGCGGTCCTCGGCCTGCGCGGCCGCATCCTCCGGCCCCGTATCCGTCCGCGCGAGGTCCGGCCCGGCGTCCCGTCCGCCCCCTCCTCCCCCGCACGCTGCGGCCCACCCCACGACCAGAACCGCGAGCCACCGAATCAAAAACGCTCCCTTGCGTTCCATGACCGCCTCCTCCTCGTTCGGGACGCACCGGGGTCGCAAACATGACCCCGCTTGTCCCGCATATTCCGCCTCCCCGACGCCCTCCGGTATGAGCTGGATCAGGTTTGTGGGATTGGGCACGCTGACCTCGCGGTCACTTCGTGTTCACGCTGGTTTCGCCGACGGCAACATCCTCCCTCCGTGACCCCAAAGGGTGCAACCGGGGGCTCACCTCGTGGGACCGGCAGAGGAAGTGCCTTCAAGCGTTCCAGGGTCGCGACCGCCACGGCAGGCCCAAGGCGCTTCCAGCACCCCTCGCCGCACCGGTTCGCCTGCTGGCTACTTCCCCAGCCCTGCAAGCTCGCGTGAGTGCCTCGTTGACTTTTTGGGCGGCAGAAACCATAATCGGGCGCGAGGCTTGAAGGAGGGCGGCCATGGCACGAAAGACCGCACAGGGAACCACAGAGACCAACACAGAGGCCAAGATCCCAGCCGAGGAGGAGGCGCGGTTGACCCCCCAGGAACTCGACGAGTTCCGGGCGCTCCTCCAGGAGAAGCGCAAGGCGCTGCTCGAGCAAGCGCGGGACACGCTCGAGGCCCAGGACCCCGAGGTCCGTGTCCCCGACGAGGTGGACCAGGCCTCCTCCGAGTACGACAAGTCCTTCGAGTACCGCCTGCGCGACCGCGAGAAGTTTCTCCTGCGCAAGATCGAGAAGGCCCTGGAACGGATGGATGCGGGCGAGTACGACCTGTGCGAGTCGTGCGGGAACCCCATCGGCAAGAAGCGGCTCCAGGCGCGCCCCGAGACGACCTACTGCATCATCTGCAAGGAGGAGCAGGAGCGCCAGGAGAAGATGTTCCAGAAGAAGCGCCAGATGCGCGCCACCATCGAGTTTTGACCCTCCGCTCGCAGGGTCGGACCACGCCGCGTGGCCGTGGCACGCCTGGATCCCTTGACGACACCGCCTCTCTCCGCCACATTGAAGTTCGGCTGCTTGGTATGGAGGTCTCGATGGCGCTTACATACTCGAATCCACATCCACTCGGGTCGCCATTGCCCGATGCCACCCTGACGAGACCAGAGGGCGGGGGCGTCTTTCTGCGTTCGCTCCTCGGACCCAAGGGGCTCCTGCTCGCGGTGACGTGCAACCACTGCCCGTACGCGCAGGCGGTCTGGCCTCGGTTCGTGCGCCTGGCCGAGGAGGCCAGGGCATGGGGCGTGGCCACGGTCGCGGTCAACCCAAACCTGCATCCCGATTACCCCGAGGACTCGCTGGACGGGATGCGGGAGGCGATCCGCCGCTGGGCGATCTCGTTTCCGTACCTGGCCGACGAGGACCAGTCCCTCGCCCGGGCCCTCGGCGCGGTCTGCACCCCCGAGTTTTTCCTGTACGACGCCGGAGGCTCCCTCGTGTACCACGGCCGACTCGATGACAACTGGAAGGAGGAGTCGCGGGTCACCCGGCAGGAACTGCGCGAGGCGGTCCTCGCCCTGGCCGAGGGCCGCCCGATCCCCACGGACCAGAAGCCCGCGATGGGCTGCAGCATCAAGTGGGTCTCGCGGTGATGGGCCCCTTGGCACCCTGGCCGCGGAGAAACGCCACCATCCTCGTGAGGACGGCCTCTCGGTCCCGCGCGTCCACCCACTGAACCCCCGGCTCGCGGCGAAGCCAGGTCAACTGGCGCTTGGCGTAGTGGCGGTGGGCCAGGGCAACCTCGTCGCGCATCCGCGCTTCCTGCACCTCGCCGAGGACGAAGCGCACCACGGGGCGGTAACTCGCGGAACGCAAGGGGCGCGCCGACGCAGACACCCCGGACGCCAAGACCTGGCGGACCTCCTCCACGAGCCCTGATGCCAGCATCTCGTCTACTCGGGCCTCGATGCGGCGGTAGAGGTCCTCGCGCGCGAGCGTCAGTGCCACCTTGAGGACCTCAGCCCGGATCGCAGGCTCCCGCAGGCCGGCCTGGAAGGCGGACAGCGGGGTGCCCGTCGCCTCCCACACCTCCAGGGCGCGCAGGATGCGCTGCGTGTCCGTGGGGGCGAGGCGCGCGGCGGTCGCTGGGTCTGCCCGGCGCAGGCGCTCATAAAGGGCGAACAGGCCCCGCTCGGCGGCCTCTGCGTTCAGGCGGTCTCGTACCTCGCGCGGGACCGGAGGGATGCGCGAGAGCCCGTCGAGCAGGGCCCGCACCCAGAAGAAGGTCCCCCCGACCACCAGGGGGATTCGTCCTTTGGCCCACACGCGCTCGATGACCGCCGCGGCGTCACGCGCCCACGAGGCCGCGTCCGGCTCCTGGTCCGGGTCCAGGTACTGGTAGAGATGGTGTGGGACCTCGGCCATCCAGTCCGCAGGGGGCACGCCAGTACCCACGCCGAGCCCCCGATAGACCTGCATGGAATCCGCATTGATGATCTCGCCCGGGAGGCGGCGCGCGGCCTCCATCGCGAGGGCCGACTTCCCCGAGGCCGTGGGTCCGAGGATGCAGATGACCTTCATCCGGGGCTACCGTCCGAACCAGCGCAAGACCGTGTCCAGGGGGTAGGTGACCACGGCCTGCCTGCCGTGCGGGCAGTAGGCCGCGAGCGCGACCGAGTCCATCGCCATGAGCAGGGCGCGCGCCTCCTCCTCGCCTACGGGGTCTCCTGCGCGGATCGCGGCGTGACAGGCCACTGTCGCCACCGCCTTGCGCAACCGCTCCGTCCCGTCGGCCCCGGACTCCGCCCCGACTGCCGCCACGCACTCCCGCACCACGGGGGCGGCGGCGCGGCCCTTGAGGACCGCCGGCACGCCCCTCACGGCCACGGACCCGCCCGAGTACGGCTCGATGTCAAACCCCAAATCCGCCAGCAAGGCCACGGCCTCGTCCAGTCCCTGGGCCCCAAGCGGCGAGAGGTGCACCACCTCCGGGATCAGAAGGGCCTGGGCCGGGACATGCCGCGACTGGACCTGCTTCCATAGGCGGTCGAAGAGGACGCGCTCGTGGGCCGCGTGCTGGTCCACGAAGACCACGGTCCCCTCGCCCTCGCACACCAAGATGGTCCGCGCGACCTGGCCCACGAAGCGCAAAGAGGCGAAACGGCCGGCCGTGGGCTCCTCGAACAGGGCCAAAGTGGACTCGGTGGCCAGGGTCGGTTCGCGGACCCCCTGTGGCCCGGACGGCGACCACGTCGCGGACCCCCGCCAGCCTCCGCCCGGTGCGAAAGAGGGTTCTTCCGCCTCGTCGGTCCGGACCCAGGGCGTGTTCGCGAGCGCATCGCGGACCGCCTCGAAGACCGCGGCCTGGACCGCGCGCGCATCCCGAAAGCGCACTTCCGTCTTGCGGGGGTGGACGTTCACGTCCACGTCCGTGGGGTCCAAATCCAGCCGGACCACGGCCAGGGGAAAGCGCCCTTCAGGGACCAGGACCGAGTACGCGGCCAGAACCGCCCTCCGAAGCCCTAGGTCCTGAACCACCCTCCCCCCAACCAGAAGCACCACCCGACTTGGGTCCTGCCGTGCCAGGGCCGGCGCCCCAACCACGCCCGACACGTGCCCGCCCGCAACCGCGGCCGAGAACTCGTACAGGCCCTCGGCCACCTCGCGTCCGAAGACCTGGACCGCCCGGTCGGACAGGCGGGTGCACGGGGGCAGGTCCAGGCTACGATGTCCGCCCACGAACAGCGTCAGGTGGCAGCCGGGCCACGCAAGCGCCATGCGGGCCAGCAAGTCCCGGATCGCAGCCAGACGGCTTCTCTCCCCTTTCTGGAACTTGAGGCGCGCCGGGGTGTTGTGGAAGAGGTGTCGCACGGTGACGCGGGTGCCCACGGCGGTTACGCAGGGCCTCGCGCTTACGACACCTCCCTGTGCCTCGACGAGGGTCCCGGCTTGCGCCCCCTGTGGGCGCGTCTCGATAGTCAGGCGCGAGACGGAGGCGATGGAAGGCAACGCCTCGCCCCGGAAACCGAGGGTCCGGATCGCGGCAAGGTCGGATGCCTGCGCGATCTTGCTGGTCGCGTGGCGCTCGAGCGCGAGCAGCGCGTCTTGTGGACCCATCCCATGACCGTTGTCCGTCACGCGGATGAGGCCGAGTCCCCCTCCCTCAACCTCCACGGTGATACGGTCCGCACCCGCATCGAGCGCGTTCTCGACCAGTTCCTTGACCACCGAGGCGGGGCTCTCCACGACCTCGCCCGCCGCGATCTGGTTCACGAGGTCGTGGGGCAGGACCCGGATGCGAGGGGTCTCCATGGGGTCGAAGCGTACGGGACCGCCCCTTGAAGCGTCAAGGCATTGACGCGCATGACCTTACGCAAAACCCACGCGGGTCAGCCCCTGGTCGGCAGCGCTTCCCTCAGGCGCTGTGCCAGGCCGGTATTGCGCACCTCGATTCGGTCGTTCGCCACGGCCAGGCGGACGGCCCGGCGATTCCCCACGAGCACGCACAGGCGGCGCCCGCGCGTGATGGCCGTGTAGAGCAGGTTGCGGCGCAGCATCATGTAGTGCTGGGTGTGCAGGGACACCACGACGGCCGAAAACTCGCTCCCTTGGGCCTTGTGGACCGAGATCGCGTAGGCGAGCGTGAGGTCCTCGGCATCGGATGGGTCCAGGTCCACGAGGCGGTCCTCGAACTGCACCCGGACCGTCCCGTCCTGTCGGCGGTCGAGAACCAGCCCAATATCTCCGTTGAACACTTCCTTCGTGTAGTTGTTTCTAGTCTGAATGACCCGGTCGCCAGGTTGAAGCCCAGGCCGTCCCGCAGCCGATGGATTCAGGCGGGCCCGCAGTCGGCGGTTCAGGGCCTCGGTGCCGCAGTCGCCGCGGTGCATCGGTGCAAGGACCTGCACGTCCCGCAAGGGGTTCAATCCAAACCGCGTGGGGATGCGTTCGACCACGAGGCGCTCGATCACCGAGGCAACCTCAGTCGGGTCGTCGCGAAAGACGATGTAGAAGTCGCGCAGGACCTCAAAAGCGCGAGCGTTGTCTCTGGAAAGCCCGTTCGCAGGGGGCTTGGGCTCTCGGCCCGAGAGGACCTCGTGGGCGGCGTGGACGATGGCGCTGCCCTCACCCTGGCGGAAGACCTCGCGCAACCGGGCCACGGGTACCGTGCCGGACGCGATCAGGTCCCGGAAGGGGTCGCCGGGGCCGACCGGGGGGAGTTGGTCCGCGTCGCCGACGAGGGTCAGGCGTGTGCCGGGCGTCAAGGCGCGAAGCAGATGCCCCAGGAGCACGATATCGAGCATCGAGGCCTCGTCCACCACGACCCAGTCTGCGTCGAGTGGGTTGAGCGCATCTCGGGCGAACTGGCCCGTGCGCGGGTTGAACTCGAGCAGGCGGTGGATCGTGCGCGCCTCCACGCCGGTGGCCTCCCTCATCCGCATCGCGGCGCGGCCCGTCGGGGCCGCGAGCATCACCTTCAGGTGGGCGCGGCGTGCGAGGGCCAGGAGGGCCCCGACCACGGTGGTCTTGCCCGTTCCAGGTCCGCCAGTCAGCACAGAGACCGCCGAGGAGGTCAGGGTCGCCACGGCCTCGCGTTGCGAGGGGGCGAGAACGACTGACCCCAGATGCCCCTCCGGCGCCTGGAGGGGACGGACAGGCGCGCCGCACAGGACCCGGAGGCGGGAGGCGACCTCGACCTCAACGCGGTAAAGGTCTCGGTCGTAGATGACCCGGCCTGGTGGCCCCACCTCCGCGATGACGCTCCCTTGGGACTCGGCCTCCGAGATGGCGGCGCGCGCCCGCTCCTCGTCCTGGCCGGTCAGGTCCGCGACCCGACGCGCGAGGTCTGTCTCCGAAAGGAAGACATGGCCGGACTCGGATGCCTCGGCCAAGACGTACCGCACCGCGGCCAGAAGACGGACCGAGGCATCCCTCGGGACCCCGACCTTCTCGGCGATGGTGTCCGCGGTCCGGAACCCGATGCCTGGCACGCGCCTCACGAGGTCGTAAGGGTTCTCCTGGATGCGGGCCGGGGCCCCCTCCCCGTACGCTCGCACGACCTTGAGGATCTGGCCCTGGGTCAGGCCAAACCCCGCAAGGAGCACATAGGTTTCCCGCTCCCGGCGTTGACGGTGCCAGGCCTCGTGGATGACCTGGGCGCGCTGTGGGCCAATGCCCGGGCACTCGCGCAAACCCTCTACGTCCCCGTCCAGGACCTCGCGGAGGCGTGGGCCGAAGAAGGCGACAAGGCGCTGCGCAAGCCCCCGGCCGATCCCTTCGACGCGCCCGGACGCGAGGTAGGCGGCAATGGCCTCCGGCCGCTCAGGGGGTAAGACCATCACGGTCGTGGCTCGCAACTGGCGGCCAAACCGGGGGTGGTCTCGCCAATCGCCGGTGACCCGGACATGGAGGCCAGGCTTGAGATCGAGGGCGTGGCCGGCCACGCGCGCCTTGCCGCGTCCTGGAACCTCCACATCGAAGACGGCGAATGCCTCTGCCTCGTCCTGAAAGAGGATGCGGGTCACCCGACCGGTCAGGGTCTCTTCGGCCATCGAGGCAACCCTAGTCGGTCAACGAGGGTACGGTCAAGTGGAAGTCGGGCCGAGGCAGACCTGGCCGGGGTGTTTGCAAAGCGGGGTCTCGCCGGGTTGTCGAGGGTTTTTCCGGGCCTCGCCCAGGCTCTGCGAAAATCTGCCCTACTCCGGCGGCTGGCTTTGTGGGCCCCTGAGCGCGGTTTTCGCGCCACGATGGAGACTCGTCATCACCAATTTCACGTCTGACCATTTCAACGATCACTGGTCTGCGGGGTGGGTGGGTCGTTTGACATCTTCTTGCGAGACGATTTTCGTGATGTCGCTTCCTGACCGTTTGACAAGAACTGGCAGGTCCCGTACACATTCGCTGTGCGTGACTGGCGGGGCGCCCGTGAGGGATTCCAGATGTTTGGAGGGCGTCGGCGAAGTCCAGAGGAGGCAGCCATGCGCAAGTGGTCGTCACTCGTTTTCGTTTCTTGGTTGGTCGCGTGCGGGGGAGGAGGTGGGACTCAAGTCGAGCCGGACACGGGCGGCGCCCCAGATTTTGCGGACAATGCCTTGGCAGAGGACGTGACCGCCGCCCCGGATGTCCCTGAGGGAATGGAGGAACTTGCGGACCCGGGGGTCGAGGCCGAGGAGGAGGCAGGAGACCCCGGCGGAGAGGGGACTGGCGAGGCCCAGGACATCGGCTTGGAGGAGGCTGCGCCTTGCACGCCCGAGCCCGAGGTCTGCGACGGGCTCGACAACGACTGCGATGGCGAGACGGACGCGGGCGATTTGTGCGACGACCAGGTGCCCTGCACCCTGGACATTTGCCAGGGCGAGGCGGGGTGCGCACATCGAGTGGCGGCTGGATTCTGCCTGATCGGGGGTGTTTGCTACGAGGCGGGAGACCTCTCGCCCCAAAACGACTGCCTCTTTTGTCTGCCGGACAAGGACCCGGAAGGCTGGTCCCCGCGGCCGGGCGGGTGCGACGACGGCAACGTCTGTACGAAGCACGACACCTGCGTGGACGGGCAGTGCGTGGGCGGCGAAAACGTCTGCGCCTGCGAGAAGGACGAGGACTGCGCGCCTTACGAGGATGGGAATGCGTGCAACGGGACCCTGTTCTGCGACCACTCGAAGTACCCGGCAGCGTGCGAGGTGAACCCCGCGACGGTGGTCACTTGCGACCCCTCCCAAGACACGAGGTGCCTTGCGAACCTGTGCGACCCCGCGAGTGGGCACTGCCAGATGACGCCCGTGTTCGAGGGGCAGGGGTGCGACGATGGGGACCTGTGCACCCGCGACGACCAGTGCCAGCAGGGATTGTGCGCGGGGCAGGCGTACTCCTGCGACGACTGGCTCGGGTGTACGGAAGACCGCTGCGACGGGGCGGGGGGGTGCCAGCACATCCTCGCCCCGTACTACTGCGTGATCGGGGAGCCGGGCGTGGACGCGGTGTGCGTCTCGCATGGCGAGCGGCATCCGACGAACCCCTGCCTGTGGTGCAACGCGCAGGTCCAGGCCACGGGCTGGAGCCCCTGGTCGGGCCCCTGCGACGACGGCGACCCATGCACCAAGGACGACCAGTGCGTGCAGGGGGGGTGCTTTGGTGACGTGTACGAGTGCGACGACGGGCTCGACTGCACGCTTCAGGCGTGCGACGGGCTCGGGGGCTGCGTGCTGGTGGAGGTCGCCCCGGACTTCTGCCTGATTGATGGGGCGTGCGTGCCGGCCCAGGAGAGGAACCCCGACAACGAGTGCCTGTGGTGCGACCCGACCAAGGACGCGCGCGGCTGGTCCCAGAACGCCCTGTCTTGCGACGACCACAACCCCTGCACCACGGGCGATACATGCGTGCGAGGGGTCTGCGTGGGAGGGGCACCCCCGGACTGCAACGACGACAACCCCTGCACAAACGACACCTGCGACCCGGCAGAGGGCTGCGTGCATGTGGCCAACACGGCCCCCTGCGACGATGGCAATCCCTGCACGGTCGGGGACCGGTGCGCGGACCGGGAGTGCCGGGCCGGGACGCTCAACGCCTGCGAGTGCGAGGAGGACTCGGACTGTCCGGACGACGGGGACCTGTGCAATGGCCTCCTCGTGTGCGACAAGGGGACGTACCCCCACCGCTGCGTGGTGGACCCAGCCACCGTGGTCGCCTGCGACCCCTCGGAGGACACCGCGTGCCGGAAGAACCGGTGCGTGCCCGCGACCGGGCAGTGCCAGATGACGCCGGTGAACGAGGGCGGCGTCTGCGATGACCAAAACCCCTGCTCGCACCATGACCACTGCGAGTCCGGGGTCTGCCTCGGGACCGCCTACGACTGCGATGACGCCCTTTCCTGCACCCTCGATGCCTGCCGCGGGGACGGGACCTGCGAGCACGCGCTAAAGCCCGGTTTCTGCCTGATTGCGGGGGCGTGCGTGGAGGCCGGCACGGGGCACCCGGACAATCCGTGCCTGTCCTGCGACCCCTCGGTGCAGAAGTATACGTGGACTGCACGGCCCAACGGGACCCCGTGCAACGACGGGGAGGTCTGCACGCGCGAGGATGCCTGCAAGGCCGGGCAGTGCCGCGGCCTCCCGTACGGGTGCGACGATGGGCTTGCCTGTACGGACGATGCGTGCCTGGGCGACGGGACCTGCTCCCATGTCATCCAGGTCGGCTTCTGTCTGATCGAGGGGGTGTGCCGGACCAGCGGAGAGGAGAAGGGCCCCTGCCTCTACTGCAACCCCTCCCTGAACCCGACCGGGTGGACCGCGCGCGACGGTACCGTGTGCGACGACGGCGATGCGTGCACGAAGGACGACCAGTGCGACGGCGCCACGGGCCAGTGCGTGGGCACCCCGTACACCTGCGATGACGGGAAGTGGTGCACGCTCGACCGGTGCCGTGGGGACGGGACGTGCGACTCGAGCGAGGTGGTGTCCGGGGCGTGCCTGATCGGAGCCGAGTGCCACCGGAGGGGGGACGAGAACCCCGAGGAGCCCTGCCAGCGCTGTGTCCCAGAGGCGAGCCAGACCGAGTGGACCCCGCGGCAAGATGACACCCCCTGCACGGACGGGAATGAGTGCACCGTCAACGACCGCTGTGTGGGTGGGGCCTGCGTTCCGGGTCCTGACCGCGTGTGCGACGACGGCAATCCCTGCACCCGAGACCACTGCGAGCCCGAGGCCGGTTGCGTGTCCGAGCCCAACGACCTCTATCGGGTGGACTTCGAGGACGGGGCGGGGTTTGCCTTTGACAACAGCGACCCGGTCGTGGGCTGGTCCGTGGTCGAGGGGGCGCCCGAGTGCGCCTCGACCTGCCTGTACTACGGAGACCCCGAAACGTGGTCCTACGACACCGGTGATCAGGACAATGCGGGCACGGCCTTGAGCGAAGCGACCATCGAGGTCGCGGAGGGACAGCCGGCCTTCCTCTCCTTCGACCTCTTCCTCGACAACGAGTGGTCCAACCGGCTCGCGACGGGTGGCGAGGGGCGGCAGTCGGCCGACGTGTTGGAGGTGTTTTTGGTGGTCGAGACTGGAGCCGGGGTGACCCAAGTGCCAGTCTGGTCCTCGACGGGGGGGTATCCACAATGGTGGGTCCAAACCCCTAGCGGGTCCCCGGTCCGCCCCAAGCGTGTCCGCGTAGGCGGGGTGGATCTCGCCTCGCAACTCCAGTGGTTCGGCTATCCCCCGTTCCGTTTGGGCTTCCGGTTCCGCACGGAGGATGACCAGTGGAACGACTTCGGAGGGGTCTTCGTGGACAACGTCGTCATCGGACAGACCTGCGACGACAGGAACCGGTGCACCCAAGGCGAATCATGCCAGGCCGGCGAGTGCCTAGGTGTGGAGGCGGAGTGCGACGATGCGAACGACTGCACATCGGATTCCTGCGACCCCGCCTCGGGCTGCCAGAACACTGCCGCGAACGAGGGCTCCCCGTGCGAGGATTACAACGAGTGCACCGAGGGGACCACATGCGCTTGGGGCTTGTGCGAAGGCGGGACCCCGGTGGACTGCCCGGACGACGGCAACGACTGCACCTCCGACACCTGCGACCCCTTCCGAGGGTGCGACTACCCACCACTTCCGGACTTCTCGGAGTGCTCCCAGGCCGACCCGTACGGGACCTGCCTCGGAGGGTACTGCCTTGCGTGGGAAACCGAGTCCCTGTGGGTAGGAGACTACGTGACAGCCTTCAACGACGTGGAGCGGGTGGATGGCGGCCCACTTGCGGCAGTGGGGGCCATGGACCCGCGGAACGACTCCACGGACGATTGGTACACGCCGGCAGTTTTTGACCTCGAGTGGCTCGAAGCCACGTGGAGCCCGGTCGAGGAGCAGGGAGAACTTTTGGACCTCGCCGGACCTCTCGCGGTCGGTTGGCACTATGACGTGGAGGGCGATCTCGTTCAGCCTCTCTCCGCCTTCTGGGACCCAGACGCGGAAGACTTTCTCTTTGACGAGGGATGGAACCCGATGCATGTCCCCGCAAACGGGGATGCGTATCTCTACGCGGTTTCGCAGGCGCCAGGGTCGCAGGAGTACTTCCTGGGTGGAGTCGGGGAGGTCGGCGAGATCGCGGCCTATCTCGAGCGCTGCACCCTGGACCCGCTCTCGGGTCAGTGGCTCCCCTGCGAGGCCATGGCGGCCTTCGAAGACCGGTGGGGATGCAAGCAGTTCGAAGAGTTGGCCATTTACGGGATGTGGGCCATGGGCGGTCAGGCCGTGTGGGCGGTGGGCACATCGTCGGACCCGATGACGGGCCAGTCGCGCCACACCATCCTCTACTACGACGGCAACCAGGACACCTCGTGCCAGGGGCTCGGTGGTTTCCGTGGGGTCTTCACTGTGGACTGGATGAACGGCCTCCTGCTGCCCTCGGATGGGGAGGGAGTTCTGTACGGGATCCACGGGCGAGACGCTTCGAACGCCTGGGCCGTTGGCAGCGATGGCAAGGTCTTTGCGCGCTCGCAGTGGGGATCGGGATGGCAAGAGATGAACCCGGCACAGCATGGGCTCGCGTGGGACGATGGACATAGGGCCCTTGCGGTGTACGTCGAGGAGCGGGACGTCCACATCGTGGGCACGATGGGGGACCAGGTCCCCTTCTACCTCCACGCCCGCCGGAGGGACGACCCGATGAACCCGTGGGTCTTTGACCGGAAACTGGAGTTTTGGGATTTGATGTCCGATTATTCGGCCTTTACCGGGGTGACGCGGAACGAAGTGACCGGCGGCCTGGAAGTTGTTGGGACGAGCTGCGACTGGTATGGGTGCCTCGGCCTCTACGCGAGGCTCGGGTTCGACTGACTCTCCATAAGGCAGACCGCTTTTTTCCGTCCAGTCCCTGGCTCGCTTGTACCCTCTTGACAAACAGACAAATGTCTGTTTCAATAGAGGCATGAGGCGGGCGGGACCCACAGAGACCCGCGAGCGCGTGTACCGGTTCGTCCAGGACCGGGTCCTTCGCGGTATGCCCCCCACGGTCCGCGAGGTGCAGCGGGCCTTGGGGTTCCGGGCGGTTCAGTCCGCGAGGCAGCACCTCGAGGCCCTGGTGGCCGAGGGACGCTTGGTGAAGGAGCCGGGCCAGGCGCGGGGATACCGGCTCCCGGGCGAGCGTGGGGTCGCGATGGTGCCCCTGTTGGGCCGCGTGCCGGCAGGTCCCTCGGAGGTCGCGATCGAGGAGCGGGAGGGGTGGTTGCCGGTGCGGGCTCGGGCCGGGGCGGAGATGTTCGCCCTGCGCGTGCGCGGGGACAGCATGGTCGGGGCAGGCATCCTCCCTGGCGACATCGTGATCGTGCGCCGCCAGGACACGGCAGAATCCGGGGACATCGTGGTGGCATTGGTGGGCGACGAGGCCACGGTCAAGAGGCTGCGCGTGGACAAGGACGGCATCACGCTGCTCCCCGAAAACCCGGCCCACGAGCCAATCCGCCCGGACCCTGACGAGGTCCGCATCCTGGGACGGGTGGTCGAGGTCCGGCGGTTTTTGGACAAGGTCTCCTGGACCGAGGAGGGCTGAACGCCATTTCCCGGAGGTGGGACCATGGCTCAAGACCTTCCGTTCTCGCTTGTGCCCCTTGCCTCCCTTCCCGAGCCGAGCGAGGCATCGTGGGGCCTTTTGGACCTCTCGGGCCGCGTGGTCGAGGTCTCGGGGCCTGCTCGCCTGACCGCGGCCTTTGCCTTGGTCCTGGATGCCCAGCGTCGGGGCGAGGCCGTAGCCTGGGTCGCCCTTCAGGGCAGCACGTTCTACCCGCCCGATGCGGCGGAAAGCGGGGTAGACCTGCGGGCCGTGGCCGTGGTCCGGGTCTCGGACTTTCTGGGCGCCCTGGTGGCCGCGGACGAGGCCCTGCGCTCCGGGGCATTCGGGCTTGTGGTCGTGGACGCCCATCCTCTGAAGCCTGAACTCCCACCTGCGACGCTCTCCCGCCTGTCAGGGCTCGCCTATCGCCACGACGTCGCCCTGGTGTTTCTCACGGAAAAGGGCGAGGAAGAGCCCTCCTTGGGCTCGCTCGTGTCGCTTCGGGCCGTGGCGCGACGGGTGGGTCTCTCGGGTCTCCAGGTGAAGGTCCTAAAGGACAAGCGTCGCGGCCCGGGCCGGACGCACGAGGAGCCCTGCCATGGACCGCCTGGCCTGCGTTGACGTGGCGTCCCTGCCGCTCCAGGTCCTCCTGCGGGAGCACCCGGACTGGCACGGACTCCCTGTGGCCGTGGTGGCCCAAGACCGACCCCAGGCGCCGGTGCTCCTCGTGAACGAGGAGGCCCTCGCGAGAGGGGTCCGGCCGGGACAACGCCTCGGAGCGGCCCTTGCGTTTGCATCAGGGCTTTGGGCCGGGGTGGTCCCCAAGACGACCCTGGACGGTTGGGTGGAGAGGTTGGCGGCGCGCCTTGGCCGCTTCTCACCGGGGGTGGAGCCGTGCGAGGAGGAGCCGGGCGTCTTCTGGCTCGACGTGCGGGGGCTCGGAAGGCTGTACGGCACGACCGGCGCATGGGGCCGGGCCGTGCGCGAGGACCTGGCCTCCCTCGGGTTTCGGGCGAGGGTGGCGGTCGGGTTCACGCGGTTCGGGACCTATGCCGCCGCGCGCTGCGGGCGCGAGTTCAGGGCCTTTCGGACCCCCGAGGACGAGGCCGCGGCCACCCGCCTGGCCCCCCTTGCATCCCTGGGCCTCTCCCCGGAGGGGCTTTTGGGGCTCGCGCGGCTCGGTATCAGGACCGTGGGCGACCTGTTGCGCCTTCCTGCCGAGGCCGTGCGCGAGCGCTTCGGGGAAGAGGTGTATCGCCTGCACCGCCGGGCCTCGGGCTTGGAGCATGAGCCGCTACGGCCTCGCGCGATCGAGGAGCCCTTGTGCAAGGAAGAGGACCTGGACCCGCCAGACCACGACCGGGAGCGGCTTGCGTTTTGCATCAAGCGCCTCCTGGACCCGCTTCTTTGGATGTTGGCCGCAAGGCGACAGGCCATGGCGTGGGTGGAGGTGCGGTTTCGCCTCGAGGGAGGCGAAGAGGTCGCATGGACATTGAGACCCGCGGAGCCAACCCTGGAGGCAGGCCAGGTGATGGGCCTCGTCTGGTTGCGCCTTCAGGCGGTGGACTTACCCGCGTTGGTCTGCGGCCTCTCGGTCCGGGTCGAGGGCGCGCCTGCCACCAGGGAGCAGTTGCGCCTGTTCCGGCAGACGCGGCGAGACTTGGCGGGGGCGGCTCGGACCTTCGCGAGGCTCCGGGCGCGCTTCGGCGACGATGCGGTGGTCCGCGCGGCCCTGCGCGAGGCCCACCTGCCCGAGGCGCGGTTCGTGTGGGAGCCCATGGAGGACCTTGCGCCCCCTGCGCCGCAAGCAGGGCTGGCCCTTTTGATGGTCCGGCGCATCGAGGAGGGCCCCAAGGAGGTGCGGGTGTGGTCCCAAGACGGCCTGGGGCCTCTAGGGGTCCGTGGCCATGGGCGCGTGGCGCCTCGGGGCGGGCCGTTCGAGGTGTGCGGGGGCTGGTGGGGCCGGGAGGTGCGCCGGCAATACTGGTTTGTCGAGACGGAGAGAGGGGAGGTCTTGTGGCTCTTCCGGGACGGGGTGAAGGGCCGCTGGTTCCTCCAAGGCCGCGTGGAATGAGCCTCCCTTCGGGGCACGGCGATGGGCTACGTCCCGCTGTGGTGCAAGAGCAACGCCTCGTTCCTGGAGGGGGCGAGCCACCCCGAAGAGCTCGTGGAGGAGGCGCACCGTCTGGGCCTGCCTGGTGTGGCCTTGACCGACCGGGACGGCGTGTACGGCGTGGTGCGCGCCCATGTGCGCGCCCGGGAACTCGGCCTCCCTCTCCTGCTCGGAAGCGAGGTGACCCTTCAGGACGGCTCCACCATCGTGCTGTTGGTCCAAGACCGCCGCGGGTGGGCCAACCTGTGTCGCCTCATCACGAGGGGCCGGAGGCGCTCGCCCAAGGGCCGCGCCCAGGTCTCGTGGGAGGAGGTGTGCGAGGCAGCAGGAGGGCTCATCGCCCTGTGGGGCGGCCCGAAAGGCCTTCTCTGTAGGGAGCAAGAGCCGGGCGAGGCACTCGTCAGACGCATGCAAGACGCCTTCGGCGATGCCCTCTACGCCCTCCTTGCCCGCCACCGCGAGGAGGACGAGGTCGAGGCCGAGCGCCGCCTGCGGGCCCGCGCGGTCCGCTTCGGGATCCCCCTCGTGGCCACGGTGGAGGTCTTGTACCATTCACCGGCGCGCCGCCCCCTCCAGGACGTCCTCACCTGCATTCGCCACAAGGTCTGCATCCACGAGGCTGGCCGCCTGATTCGGCCCAATGACGGCCATGCCCTGCTCCCGCCAGAGCGCTTTGCTGCCCTGTTCGCGGACGAAGACGCAGCCGTGGCCCGCACGCGCGAGATCGCCTCGCGCTGCACCTTCTCGCTTGCGGACCTCCGCTATCGCTACCCGGTCGAGCGCGTGCCGAATGGGTTTGCCTCCGCAGCGGCCTGGCTTCGCCACCTGACTTGGGAGGGCGCCCGGGAGCGCTACGGGGGGAGGGTGCCGGAGGGCGTGGCGACGCAGGTCGAGAAGGAACTCGCCCTCATCGAGGAACTGGACTACGTGGGATACTTCTTGACCATGCACGAGGTCGTCCAGTTCTGCAAGCAAGCGGGGATCCTCTGCCAGGGCCGGGGTTCCGCGGCGAACTCCGCGGTCTGCTTCTGCCTGGGGATTACCGCCGTGGACCCGACCCAGGTGGACCTGTTGTTCGAGCGCTTCATCAGCCGCGAGCGTGCCGAGCCACCCGACATTGACCTCGACATCATGCACACGCGCCGCGAGGAGGTCATCCAACATGTCTATCAACTCTACGGCCGCGACCGGGCTGCCATGGTCGCGAACGTGATCCGCTACCGACCGCGCTCTGCCGTTCGCGATGTGGGAAAGGCCCTGGGATTGCCGGAGACCGCGCTCGACCGTCTCGCGAAACTCCTGTCCTATCGGGAGGGACCCACCCTGGACGACCTGCGTGCAGCCGGCCTGGACCCGGACGCCCGTGCGTGCAGGCACTTGTTGCGGCTCGTGGCCGAGGTCCAGGACTTCCCCCGCCACCTCTCCATCCACCCAGGGGGGTTCTTGTTGGGCCACGAGCCGGTCTCGGACCTCGTACCCATCGAGAATGCGGCCATGGAGGGCCGCACGGTCATCCAGTGGGACAAGGAGGACGTGGAGGCCCTGGGGCTGTTCAAGGTGGACCTGCTAGGCCTCGGGGCCCTCACGCACCTGAACGGCTGCTTCGAACTCCTCAAGCGCCACCGTGGCATCGCGCTTGCGATGCACACCATCCCCAAGGAGGACCCCGAGACCTTCGAGATGCTGTGCCGCGGGGACACCGTGGGGGTCTTCCAACTCGAGAGCCGGGCCCAGATGGCGATGCTGCCTCGGATGAAACCCAAGACCTGGTACGACCTGGTCATCGAGATCAGCATCGTGCGACCAGGCCCCATCGTGGGGGGGATGGTCCACCCGTATTTGAGGCGGCGCCAGGGTCTGGAGCCTGTCGAGTACCCGCACCCGCTTTTGGAATCTGTCCTTAAGAAGACCTTGGGCGTGCCGATCTTCCAGGAGCAGGTGATGCGGCTTGCGGTTGTGGCCGCGGACTACACCCCGGGCGAGGCGGACCAGTTGCGCCGCGACATGGCCGCATGGCGCCGGCAGGGCCGCATCGAGCAGCATCACGAACGCATGGTCTCGCGCATGAAGGCCAAGGGCATCCCGATGGAGGCCGCCGAGCGCCTGTTCGAGCAGATCCGCGGATTCGGGGAATACGGGTTCCCGGAATCGCATGCGGCCTCGTTCGCCCTTATCTCGTATGCAACGGCGTGGCTCAAGCGTCACTGGCCCGTCGAGTTCACCTGCGCCCTGCTCAACGCGCAGCCGATGGGGTTCTATTCGGTTGCGACCATCGTGGAGGATGCGCGACGCCACGGCATCGAGGTACGGCCCGTGGACGTGCAGAGGTCCGCATGGGACTGCACCTTGGAGCCGACGGAAGGTGGCGAGTTCGCGATCCGCATGGGGCTTCGATGGGTGAAGGGGCTCGGCCCAGAACACCGCGCCCGCATCGAGCAGGCCAAAGCCCTGGGGCTGTGGGCGTCGCTTGCCGACTTCGTGCGGCGCACTGGACTCCCCCAAAGCGCCCTCGTGTCGCTCGCCGAGGCCGGGGCGTTCGAGGGCCTCGGGCTCTCCCGGCGCGAGGCCTTGTGGGAGGTCCGCTCCCTGGCCCGGATCGCCCGGGCCCCCATGCATCTGCCTGGCCGTGATGCGCTGCCTCGCTTTTCGGACCTCGACCTCTTCGAGACCATCGCATGGGACTACGAGGCCTCCTCCCACAGTCCTCGAGGTCACCCCCTCGGCCCCTTGCGCCCCGCCCTGCGCGCCCGAGGCCTTCGTCCGGCCAACGAGGTGGCCGCGATGCCCCACGGAAGCCTCGTCCGCTACGCGGGCCTGGTCATCTGCCGCCAGCGGCCCGAGAACGCCCACGGCGTCACCTTCCTGACCCTGGAAGACGAGACCGGCCTTTTGAACGCGGTCTTGTGGGAGGCGGTGTGGGAGCGGTACGCCGGGACAGTCAAGACCCATGCATTCCTCGGGCTCACGGGGAGGCTCCAAGTCCAGGACGGCGTGGCGCACCTGGTCGTCGAGGAGGTATGGGTCCCGTCCATCGCCCTCCCCGCCCACGGCCCCGCCCGGGACTTCCGGTAGCCTGCCGCGACCCTCGGGCCCTCGCCATTTCGATTGCGGGTCCCCTCACCGGGTCCCCCCACGACCCGTCGCCGCTGCGATCAGGGACTGGACCTCCGACAGAGGCCTTGGTGTGTCCCACCGGAGGCTCGGGTCGTCCTCGCCGACCCCCATCTCTCGGATCTGCCGGCTGACGTTTTCAATGCGCTCCGTGGTCGGGGGATGGGTCGAGAAGAGTTCCCCGAGTTCGGACAGCACCTTGCTCACAGGGTCCTCAGGCTCGCTCGGCTCCAAGGTGTGCAGGAGATTGAAGAATCTCACGATGGCCCAGGGGTTGTAGCCGGCCCTCCAAGCATACTGCGTGCCCAAAGAGTCGGCCTCGCGCTCCTGGTCTTGGCTGAACGTGAGGCCGGTCCCGATTTGGATCGCGGTCGTCACGACCTCCGAGATGGTCTCGTCCCCGACCAGCGAGCCGATGCCCTGGGCAATCATCATGGTCTCGAGCGCCCTCACCCCGTGACGGGCCGCGATGTGCCCGATCTCGTGGGCGAGGACCCCAGCCACCTCGGCCCCGTCCCGCGCGGTCATCAAAAGACCCGTGGTGACGTACACGTAGCCCCCTGGGACCGCGAACGCATTGACCTCCGGCGCGTCCACCACCGTGAAATGGTAGGCGAGCCCAGGGCGATGCGAATACGGCACGATGGACTGGCCGAGGTCGCTCAGCCAGGCCTGGACGCTCGCATCCCCTGTAAACTCCGGCATCTCCTTCAACAACTGTCGGTGGAACTCCTCACCGAGCGCTACCTCGTCCTCCTCGCTGATCAGCCAGGACTCTCGCTCCAGACTGGCACACGCGACGAGCGTCGCAAGAACAGGGAGCAAGGCGAAAGGCCGTTTCATGTCCCACGCTCTCGTCGTGCCGCTCATGTCCTCCATACCTCTTCGAGGCCCCTACTGGGCGACGTGTGCGCAGAACGTACCCCCGGCGAAATGATAGGCGCTTGCGGTGGGGTGATTCAACCTGGTGAGTCACTCTCGACTTCACCGCCCGTGGCGGCAAGTCATTGAATCTCCCTACAAACGACAGTGACTTTCGTAAGGAATGAAACTTGGGACATCTGCTTCGTCTCGTGTCACCACCCTCAAGCCGCTAACCCCTCCTCGCGGTATGCCAAAAACAGCGTCAAAACAACTTGTTCCGTCGCGATGCCGCCTCCGCGACGGTCGTTTCAGGGTCGGTGACGCGAAATTCGGGTGCTGCGATGCCCCGTGGTATCCTCGGGCCGCCTCGTGTGGGAGAGGCGGGGAGCAAGGACGATGCCTGACGCCGTGGAAGCGCAGCACGGGATCAACGTCTTCGAACAGGTGATCCAGTCTCGGGGGATGGTCCTCGCGGTCCTCGTGGTGCTCATCGGGCTGTCTCTGTTCTCGTGGTTCGTCATCGGGTACAAGTGGCTTCTATTTCGCAGAATTCGCCGCGATTCCGAGCGGTTTCTGGACACGTTCTGGCGCTCGGAGTCGCTCGAGGGCGTCTTGCAGGCCACCAGGGACATGGCCCGCTGCCCGCTGGCCCGGATGTTCCAGGCCGCGTACGCGGAACTCGGGCGGCTCCAGAAAGGCCACAACCCCGGACAGCGCGGGACGGCCCTCTTGCCTTCTGGCGGAGGCTTCGAGAACATCGAGCGCGCTCTGCGCCGCTCCATCCAGGACGAGACCACGTTCCTCGAGCGCTTGGTGCCCTTCCTCGCGACGACCGGGTCCTCCGCGCCGTTCATCGGCCTGTTCGGTACGGTCTGGGGGATCATGAACGCCTTCGCGTACATCTCGCCGGACCGGCCCATCCTCGAGACCGTCACCCCTCACATCGCCCAGGCCCTGGTCGCGACCGCGATCGGGCTGCTCGCCGCGATCCCCGCCGTGATGGCGTACAACTACTTCCAGAGCAAGATCCGGGTGTTCTCGGTGGAAATGGAGAACTTCTCCATTGACTTTCTGAACATCATGAAGCGTCACTTCTTCAGGGACTGACATGGCGGGGATGGCGCCCCAGCGCGGGCTCGTATCGGACATCAACGTGACGCCGCTTGTGGACGTCATGCTGGTGCTCCTGATCATCTTCATGATCTCGGCCTCCATTGAAACCCTTCAGGTCCAGCAGGAGAAGGAGCGCATTGAGGAGATGGCGGTCAAGCAGGAACCCGCAGACCAGAAGGTTCCGGTCAACCTGCCGAGGACCGACGCGGAGCCCGTGAACCTGTCCGAGGAGCGCAAGGTCGTCATGACCATCAACGCCGTAGCAGAGTTCTTCATCGGACCGACGCGCGTGCTCGCGTGCCTCGACCTGGCGCCGGACCTGCGGGCGGTGCTCGGGTCGCGGCGCAAGGCGTGGGGAGAAGCCGAGGAACGCGCCTTCGAGCGCTGCCTTGCACTCTTGGAGCAGAAGATCGCTGCGAACGAGAAACTGAAGACGGACCGCGAGATGTACCTGCGCGCGGACCGGGCGATCCCGTATGGCATGGTGCTCAAGGTCATGGCCCGCGTGCGCCGTGCGGGCGTGGGGAAGTTCGGGCTCATCGCAGAACCCGAGGAGGCAAGAAGGTGACCGGGAGCGTGGTCGCATCCGTGCCAGAACAGCAGGCACATCGTCGTGCCTTGCGCTTCGGGGTCGGACTGACCGCTTCGATCCATGCCCTCCTGGCCGTGGTCCTGGCCACGGCCACGGGCACGCCGGACCTCGACGCCGTCACCTTCCCGGTCAGCCGCCGCCTGTGCGGGGACGTGCGCTGCCCCGAGCGTCCGACTCTGCACAAGCGCCGAGGGCCCGACGACGTGCTCGAGGACCTGGGCCTCATCGAGGCCGCCATCGTGCCGCGCCTGGGCCTGGCCGAGCCCACGCCAGGCGAGTTGCCGAGACTGGTCAAGTACGAGCAGCCCGAAAAGATCGAGGAGGCGGTCAACATCCAGCGCGATCCGACGGAGCGCCGAGAGACGCCCGTGATGGACGTCCAGGCCAAGAAGGCTGAGCTGGACCGCCGCCGCAAAGACCGTTCGCTCGCCGCGATCTTGGGCGCGCCCGAGGACGACGACCCGCGCAAACGGCCGACAGCCCTGGAGCGCATCGTGGGCTCTCCGGACGGGAGCGTGCATGGTGGGGGACTCGAGGCGGTCCAGGGCAACGTGTACGCGGGGAAGGTCGCGCTCGCGATCCGCCAGCACTTCACGGTCCCGCCTTTCTTGAGCCAGGCGGAACTCAAGCGACTCTCTATGCGCATCCGGGTGACGCGCATGAACGAGGCCGGGCAGATCCTCGAGTTCGAGGTCGTGCGCGAGTCGGGGAACCGGGCCTTCGATGGGGCGGCCCTGCGGGCGATCCAGCAGTTCGTCCCCAAGGCGGGAGGCGTGGCGCACCTGCCCGCGCCGGACGCAAAGACCCTGGCCCTCGTCAATGCCCGCGGGATGATCGTGGACCTGGATGGGGCGCTGTTTCGATAGGTCCCCCGAGCGCAAGGAGGTTGTGAACTCACGGTGGACGTGTGCGTGAGCGCCGGTATGGGCGGGACCACGATGCTCTTGCGCACACTCGTGGCATTCGTCGTGCTTTGGGCGTTCCCCGCGGTCGCTAGCCCTGACCCCTTCCCCACCCCATACCCGGATGACCCAAGGTGCGGCGACTTCGGGTACGACTTCGCCGCGCCCATGCCTTTGATCCCCGTGGCGTGGCCGCTGATCTTGGACATGACCCCACGCGGGGACCTTGCGCAGCCCGCGGCCCTGTTGGCGGAGACCCTGGCGCGGGACCTCGAGCTCTCCGGCGTGTTCGAAGTGCTCTCGTCGCAAAACCGCCCCTCCCCGGCATGGTGGACTTGGATCGACGAGGTGACGTTCGATTATCTCGGTTGGAGGGATGTCGGCGCGTACCTCGTGCTGGTCGTCGAGATCTCCCCGGACCGCGCGGGGGCTTTGAAGGTTCGCGTCGCCGCCTACCTGACGGAGGAGGGGGACACCCTGCGCATCGGGGGCGCGGAGGCCATGGTCCCGTCGGACCGACTCGAGACCTTTGGTCACCGCTACGTCTCGGCCCTGCTCCAGTGCATCACGGGTCGCCCAGGCACCTTTGGCACGCGCATCGCGTACTCGCACCGCCCCGCAGAGGGGGCACCCAAGGAGGTCTGGTTCGTCGAGTTCGGGTCCGCGACCCCGTTCCGGGTCAGCGCGGACGGGGTCCTGGCCATCCTGCCCGCCTGGGGGCCCGACGGGACCCTTGCCTTCACGGGGTATCGCTCGGGCAACCCGGACCTCTACCTGGTCGAGCGGGCGGGCCGACCTGAGCAAACCCTCCACCTGCTGTCCTCGCGCCCCGGTCTGAACACGGGCGCGGCCTTCTCGCCCCGCGGGGATGCCCTCGCAATGACCCTTGCCCCGGAGGGGAACGTGGACATCTATCTTCTGGACCCGAGAACCGGAGAGGTCCGCACGCGCCTGACCACGGCCCCGGGGATTGACTCGTCCCCATCGTGGTCTCCAGACGGCGACCAGATCGCGTTCGTTTCCGACCGGTACGGGGGGCCTGGCATCTTTGTCATGGCCGCGGACGGCTCGGGGCAGCGACCGCTCCCACTGCCCGGCTCCTACAACACGAGCCCAGACTGGTCCCCGGACGGCTCCTCCATCGCGTACCAGAGCCGGGGCGAGAGCGGGCGATTCTCTATTTGGCGGTATGACCTTGCGACGGGCCTTGCGACGCGGCTTGCGGGGGGGCCTTGGGACGACGAGGAGCCATCCTTCTCGCCGGACGGGCGCCTGATCGCCTTCACCTCGACGCGCCAGGGCCCGAAGCGCCTGTTCGTGATGACCCGCGACGGGCGCTCGGTCCGCGCCCTCGATTTAGGTCCCGGCGAGTTCTTCACCCCAGCGTGGGAGCGTCCTTTCCTGCGGACACCGTGACGCGGGGGGACGTCATTCCGCGAGCCCGACCTTGCCACCCCCGACCAAGCCCTACGCAGGTACCAGTCGTTCGACCCCGGGAACCCCATCGAATCCCTCGCCGTGCGGTACTTGGCCGGGTCGAACAGGACCGTCGTTTTCTTGGACGGCGAGGGCATGGCCACACCTCCATATCCATATCCTGACTGCCCCGGAGAGAGTTATCAACTGCGCAACCTGCGGGAACCGGCATGCCGGATGCCTATTGGGTAACGCAGGAAGGCTCGACTAACCGTCCCAGATGTGGTAGGAAGGGCACGGACAGATTGACCCTGGGGAGGCAATCATGTTCGCACGACGGTTCCTCATCGGGAAGATCCACCGGGCGACCGTCACCGGCGCGGAGGTGGACTACGAGGGCTCTATTACCATTGACCCTGATCTGCTCGAGGCATCTGGGATCTTGCCGCTCGAGGAGGTCGAGGTCTGGGACGTCATGAACGGCGCGCGGCTTACGACGTATGTCCTGCCGGGGCGCCGGGGCTCGGGTGAGGTGACCCTCAATGGGGCAGCGGCGCGACGAGTCCACGTGGGGGACGCTGTCATCATTTCCGCTTTCGGGGTGAGCCAGTTGGAGCCCGCGGAGCCGCCCAGGGAGGTCCGGGTCGTGTTCCCCGACGCATCGAACCGGGTGGAGCGCGTGATGAGGTACCGCTACGACCCGGCCTCGGGCGCGTTCTCGGTCGAGACCTCCGGTCCGGGTTGATTGGATGGCTGGGAGAGACTGAGCGTGGACCTGTTCGGCAAGAAGGCGGTGGCTGCCTTGCGCGAGCACCTTGAGGAGGTGCAGCGCGACCTTCGGAAGGCGCTTGAGGAGCGCGACCGGAACGCTCGAGCTCTCGAGAAGCAGACCCAGGCCCTCGACGCGGCCCGAGCGGAGGCGGACGCCCTGAAGCGCCGCGTGGAGAAGGCCGAAGAGCAGGCTGCGCGCGCGAGGGAGGCCCAGGTCCAAGCCGAGAAGATGGTGGCCTGGGTCTCAGAGAAGGAGACGAAGGCCCGCGCAGAGCTCGAGGCCGTGCGGGCAGAGAGGGACGCGGCGGCACGGAAGGTCGAGGCACTGACTGCCGAGGTCGAGAGGCTGCGGACGGCCCTGGAAGAGGCCCGCCAGGCCGCCCGCGAGAAGCCCGAAGGCCCGCGGTCGGCGCAGGGTGGTCCAGCCCGGTCCCGTCCGGCCTCGACAGAGGAGGTGGAGCGACTGCGCAAGGAGAACGAGGACCTGCGGCGGGCGCTCGCGGAGCACGCTGAACGCCTGAAGGTGGCCCTGCGCAAGGCCGAGCACAACCGGAGGGCATGGCTGGTCACCCAGATGCAACTGGACCTCGCGGAGGACCGGCTGTACCTCTTGACACACGGGAAGCCCCGTCCCGTGTTGAAGAGGCCTGCGGTCCCACCGAATGCGGGCGAGCGGGTCGAGGCCGAGGGCGTGGAGGGAATGGAGGAGATGGAGGAGCCGGAGGCTCTGGGCCCCACGAAAGAGGGGGGGCCGGGGTCTGAGGGGGCCGGCTAGACCAAAGCCTGATGTCTTGCGGGGAAGGCCTACGGCCATGGCGCGCAAGGGAGGCATGCTCGCCCTCACGCTCGGGGCCGCCGTAGTGGCCTGCGAGGACACGCACGTCCTCTCCGGGTCGTATCGGTCCGATGCCTTCTGGGTCGCGGATGCCCCAACGCCGGACGCCGAGGACAACGATGCCACTGCCGAGGCGGGACTCTCGAACTCGCCCTCCTTAGCCCTGGCCTTTCAGGACCTCTCGCTCGAACTCGTGCTCGGCCATTTTGGCCCGGAAGTAGCCGGGCTCGCCAAGTTTCGCAAAATCCGGGGTCTGGGCACGTGCCCGTGTGCCGAGATCCGGGAGGGACGGTACGCGGGCCGCCGGTTCACCTTTTGGTTCGAGGCCGACTTTCTGCCCGAGTGTCTGGACCTCGGGCGGCTCGAGTTCCGGGCAGACTTCGCCCTCCGGGAAGACGGGGTCCTCGATGGTGGCGAGGCGGGGCGCCTGGACGTGACGGCGCCAGGGACCCCAAAGACCGCGCTGGTCCTGCACGTCCTCCTCGCCCGTGACCGGGAACACGAGGACCTGGGCACCCTGGATTGGTCGTGCGAGGGGTTCTCGCGCACGGAGTCGCAGTGACTCGGGCGATCGCCATCGCGGCCGTGTTGGGGCTTTTGTGGCCCCCCCGGGTGGATGCTCGTGAGCCGGACATCCGTTCCTTCCCGCGCCAACGCGTCCTGGTGATGCCGGCTCGGGACTACCGCCTGGATGCGGAGGCATTGTTCCCCGAGGTGCGCCCTGCGCAAGGCAACGGGCACCCCGAGAGGCCCGCCGCTGCCCTTGAGGCCCTGGAGGATGAGGTCCTGTCCGTACTGGAGGCGGAACCCGAGGTAGACGCCCAGAGGGCCGCGGACGCGCTAGGCTCGGCCACGGAAGGCCGCGGGAACCTGGCCCGCGGCTACCTGCACCTGGGTATCGAGTTGTATCGCAACCTCCGCGTTGACGATGCGGTGCGGACCCTCGAGAAGGGCGTGGAGGCGGGCCGAGCGGAGTTTCTCGACATCCTGGACCCCCGTCGGATGTTCGACCTCTATCTGTATCTCGGGCTGTCCTACTTGGAGCAGGGTCGGACAGCACTGGCCCACGTGGCTTTCAAGAACATGTTCCTGGTTGCGCCTACAGAGGCACTCGACCGTCCAGAGTTTCGGCGGGGGTACCTCCCGGCGGCTGCCGAGGACGCCATCCGGGCCGCGGCCGTGGACTTCGTCGAGACCTCGCCCCAGGAGGTGCCCTTGGGTTCGCTGGAGCGTGCCGCAAGCCTGCTCAAGGCCGCTCGTGCAAGGGCCCTCGTGGACGTGTTCGTGGCCACCGAACCCGGGCGCAAGGCGGTCCTCTCGGTGCGCGTCTTCGAGGTCGCTCCCGGCGAGAGAACGGTGCGGCCGGTTCTGTCCCGCAAGCACGCGTACCTTCGCAATGATATCGCCAGAGACCTCTTGTCGCGCGACGTGTCCGCGTGGCTCGCGTGTACGGACCTGCCCTCGCGGGAGCCGCCACGACTGAGGCTTCCCCGGTTCTACATGGACACCGCCGGGGCGTACGCCCTATTCTTGAGACATCCCACCCGCAACGTCTTCCACAACGCAGGCTTCGGGGCTGGCCTTTCCTATCAGATTTTGAAGGAACTGGACTTTTTCGTCCGGATCAACCTGCTCACCTCGTTCCCGGACAAGTACAACGACCTGTTGAGCGGGTTCACGAGCATCCGCTTCCACACCGGAGTCGGCTACACGCTCGGGGGGACGTGGGGCCGGTTCTTCGTTCACACCGGGCTGGATGTCCAGTACCTGACGGACTTCGTGTCCTCGACCGACCCCTCATGCAAGATAAGCGCCTGGACGAACAACCCCGATTTCTGCAACCCGGCCCACGTGGAGCGCCTCCCCTATCGTCTTTTGGGTGGCGCGGGCGTCGCGGTTGGCGTGGACGTGATCTTGTTTGGTCCGATATACGTCACGTTCAAGGTCGGGGCCGCCACCTACTTTTTCCCGGCGGGTCCCGCCTCTCCCCTGAACTTCCCCCTGGTTGGCGAAGCGGGCCTGGGGTATGCTTTCTTCTGAGGAGGGCGTCGGAGGGGCCAGGTGGAGGGAGTCAAGTTCTGCCCATCGTGCGGGCTCTCGTTTCCCATCGAGGTGCGTGACTGCGCGCGATGCAATCGCCTGCTCGTGATCCAGAATGGGGTGGTGCTGGCAAACCGCTTCACGGTGCGGGACCTCATCGCCACCGGGGGGATGTCTCAGGTCTATCTGGCGCGCCAGCACGCGATGGAGCGCGAGGTCGCACTCAAGGTCGTCCCGCCCTCGCCGGCGGGGGGCCGAGAGGCCGAGGAGGCCTTGCTCAACGAGGCCTTTCTCGCGGGGCACGTCACGCACCCCCACATCGTCTCCGTGTTCGATCACGGGTCCTTCGACGGCGGGCATCTGTATTTGGCGATGGAGTACCTGCGTGGCCGGACCCTGGGCCAGGCCCTGGCCCAGGACGGGGCCATTCCCCCCATCGCGGCCACTCGACTATTGATCGAGGTCTGCGAGGCCCTCGCGGTCTTGCATGACCAGGACCTCGTGCATCGCGACCTCAAGCCGTCCAATATCTTCCTGGTCCCGATGGAAGGCGGGCGGGACTTTGTCAAGTTGCTCGATTTCGGGCTTGTGACCATGGCCCGCCCTTCGTGGTTCTTCCCCAGGATGAGGAGGAGGACGGGCACGCCCCTGTACATGAGCCCGGAGCAGATCCGGGGCGACCCACTGGACGCCCGCTCCGACCTGTACTCGCTCGGTGCCATCGCCTACGAGATGCTAGTGGGCCACCCGGTATTCCCGGGGCTGGACCCCTTCGAGGAGCATCTCAAGTCCATCCCGACACCGATCAGCATCGCGGCGCCGGGGGTGCGTATCCCACGGGCGCTCGACGACCTCATCCTCCGGCTCCTCTCCAAGGACCCCAAGCATCGCCCCGCGCACGCCGGCGAGGTCCTCGAGAGGCTGCGGCGCCTGCTGCCAAGTGGTTTTCGTCCCGGCCGGGAGCGTGAGGCGGGAGCGGAAGGCGCGGAACGCGTTGAATCGGTGGCCTTTGCGAGCGGGGGCGTGCGCCTGCACGACCCCACCTTCGTGGGCCGCGCTCAGGAGATCCAAGTCTTCGACCAACGCTTCGAGCAGATGCGCGCGGGCCACGGGTCGGTCCTGTGGTTCGTCGGTGAGCGCGGGGCCGGGAAGTCCACGCTGGGCAGGCACTTGCTAAAGCGGGCCGCCGCAGCGGGGGTCAGGACCGCCGCTTGCCCTGCAACGATGCACGGCCCCATTCTCGGCTCCTTCCGGCCCATTGTTACGGAACTCTTGGGTCTCAAGGACCCGACCCACGACGAGGTCCGCGCGGCAGTGGCGCGACGCCTCGATATCCCGGAAGAGGACCCGGTCGCAGAGGGAGTCGCGGACGTCGTCACTCCCGGGGCCGCCATCCGCGAACGCCTGATACAGAACCGCGAGGTGTTCGTGGCCTTTCTCGCGACCGCGATGGAAGGGTTCTTGCGCCGCTTTGCCGCGACCGAGCCCTTTGTGGCCTTTCTGGACGACTTCCACCTGGCCGACCCGGAGAGCGCGGGGCTCGTGGACCGGCTCGCCTGGGGTCTACGGGCGCAGCCAGCCCCGTTTTTGGTTGTGGTGACGTCGGTGCCGCTCAAAAAGGCCCCGGATGGGGCCCTGCGGGTGACCCACCGGGCCATGGCCACGGTCCGGACCGAGGGGACCCTCCATCCGATGGAGCGCCTGTCGGATTCGGACCTTGCGGCCCTTCTGGAAACGATGGCCCGGGTGCCGTGCTCCCATCAGGTGCGGCGCGTGATCCGGAGGGCCGCGGGCGGCAACCCCTTGTTCGCGGTACAGATGTTTCGGCACCTGGTCGCGAAGGGGGCCCTCGTGGTCGCTTCGGGTCACGTGCGGCTCGTCCCCGGCGTGGACACGGCGGTCCCCGAGGTCCTCATTGACCTGATCGGGGCCCGTCTGGAGGAACTGCGCCGCTCCGTGCCATTCGGGGTCGAGGCCGAGGAGGTCTTGACGCGCATCGTCCTCTTGGGGGCGTGGGCCACGGCGCGCAATGTCTGGGACCTTCTGGACCGAGAGGGTCGTCACGACCTGCGGGACTCGATGGACATCCTCGTGGATCGGCTCGTGGCCGACGGATTCGTGCGCCGCGTCCCCTGGGGCGGAGACGACGTGTTCGTTTTGTCGCACCCCCTGTTTGCGGACGTGGTCCGCAGGCGCCCCCTCGACTCGGTCGAGGTCCGCAAGAGGCTGTTGGCCGCGCAGACCCTGGAGGCCGCGTGTAGCGACCACCTCGTGTCCGCAGCCGGGGAGATCGGACGGCTGTACCTGGAGGCGGGATACCGGGACCGGGCCGCGGACTTCCTGATCATGGCTGCGGAAGCGGCTTTCGAGGACTCCCGCCACGCGGAGGCCGCCGGGCAATACCTCGCGGCGGAGGAGTGCCTGCGGGGGCAAGCATCCGACCGGGACGAGCGCCTGGGTCGTATCGGGATGGGGCTCGCGGAACTCGCCTTCGTGGAGGGCCAGTATCGCAAGGCGGAGGAAAGACTTCAATCCTTGCGACATTTCAAAGAGTTCGGTCCCGGCAGCACCGGGAGGCTCCGCGTCCTGGAGTTGCAGGCGCGCGTGGCTGAAGCGGGTCACGAGAGCGACCGCGCCCTGGTCTGCTGCTCGGAACTCATCCAGGCCAGCGAGAAGATGGGAGACCGACACCGCACGGCCCGGGGCCTCCTCGTCGCGGCGAACTGCCGGCTGGACCGAGGCGAGAACGCGGAGGCAGCCCGCCTGATTGAGCGTGCCGAGCAACTCGTCCGCGAGGACGGGGCTTCGGAGACGATGGGGCAGGTGCACCTGGCCCGGGGTCGCCTGTACATGAAGGTCGGGACCTCCGGGCAGTGCTTCGAGTCCTTGAAGAAGGCGATGGAGGTCCTCAGCGGACCCCGGAACTTTTGCGACAGGGCCGAGGCCTTGTTCTTCTATGGGGCAAAACTGGTCACTTTGGAACGCCGGGCCGAGGCCGCGGAGGTCTTCCGCGAGGGCGCGGCCTTGTGCGAGGCGACCGGGTTCGCGCGCGGGCTCGCGGGCCACCTCGCGAACCTCGCGACCACGCTCGGGCGCCTGGGTCGCGTCGAGGAAGGCCGCGAGGCCGCTCGTCGCTCGCTCGAGATCCGCGAGAAGATGGGGGACCGCCGCGGCGTGGCCCACTCGCTCACCGCCCTCGCGGACCTGGCCCTTTTGGAGAAGGACTACCGCGCGGTGATCGAGTTGTCCCTCAAGGCCGTGGCCATCTGCCGGGAGTACGGTTATCCCGTCGGGGAGCGAGTGGCCCTTGCGAACCTGGGACAGGCGTACCTGAATCTCGGCCAGCTGGAGGAGGCCGAGCGCTGTCTCAAAGAGTGCCTCGCGACCACGCAGAAGGATCGCTACGTGGACCCATCCCTTCCGGTGGCCCACGAGCACCTGGCCGAAATCCTCGAGCGCCGAGGGGATGGCGAGGGCGCCCTGCGCCACCGCCTCGAGGCCATGAACCTGTACGACCGGATCGAGCGCGACCAGGACGCGGAGCGGGTTCGGGCGAGACTCGGTCTCGCATCGGGGAACGCTCGCTGAGCGAGCGACGGCGAGGACCCGCGGGACATCGAAGAAAACGCTTGCAAGAAGCCGCGCGATGAGGTAGGAAGAGAACACTCTCTGGCAAAGTCAGGAGGGCGTCATGGGTTATCCACACGTTCAGATTGTGGGTTCAGCGGGGGGCACCATCGCCCCTGGGGACGGGTTCGAGCTCGTGGTCCCGGCAGGGATGTTCTCGTCCAATGCGCGCATCGTGATCGAGGCGCCCGCGGCGCCAGGATCGTCCCCGCCGAACCGTACCGCGGCGGGCAACGCCTACCGTGTGACGCAGACCCAGGGCCCAGCGCCGGGCGGTTCCTCTCGGTTTTTGGTCCGAGTCCCGTTTGCGAGCCGGTTCGAACAGTATCGAAACCAGTTGGACGTTTTTTACAATGTCAATATTGATGACCCCGGCGGCTGGATCCCCGCCCCGGACCGCGTGGACGAGGGGATCCAGTCCGCGATGGGAGGCCGGTTCAACCCGAGCAACTTCCTGGGCTACTTCTGCGTGTTCAAGGGTTGATAGGCCGGGGGGCTCGGTGCTCAGCGGGAGAGGAGGGCGTCCCGGGCTTTCTCGGCGTGGGCACGAACCTCCGGGTCGCCCTCCATCCGGATGACCTCGTTCAAAAAGTCCACGGCTTCGCGTCGTCCCAGCGTCACCAGGGCATCCAGGGCCAGGATTCTGACCGAGGGGTCCGAGTCGAAAACCGCCTTCTGGATCCCCTCCAGGGCATCCTTCTCCCTGGTCGAGGCCAGGGCCTTGATCGCGGCCACCTTGACCTCGCGATCCGGGTCAATCACCAGGGCCGACAGCGCCACGATGGCGCGGCGCTCGTGAACCTGGCTCACGGCCTCGATCGCCGCGAGCTTCACCGCCGCGTCCCGCACATAGAGCAGGCTCGTCAGAAAGTCGAGGTCCCGCGCTGCTTCGCCCGGCTCCAGGAGGTCCAGATACGCCCGCACCGCACGTCGCCGGATGTCCGGGTTCCCGTGGGAGCACAGCATCCGCAACCGCTCGCGGGCCGGGCGGTACTTGCGGGCCGCTACGCCCTGAACCCCCGCGAGGACCACCGCGTCCGACTCGTCCGAGAGTGCTCGGACGAGGATGTCCGGTGCGCTCGGGTCTTGCGAGCGTGCCGCGGCCACGACAGCGGCGGCACGGATCTCCGGGTCCGGGTCGTGCGCAAGGCCCAGGATCGAGGCGTTCACGCGCTCGTCAGGGACCCGGGCCAGGGCATAGACCGCGGCGCGCCGGACCGCCGGGTCCTTGTCGCCGAGGCGCGCCTGAAGGACCGCGAGGGCGCGGGTGGGTGGGGGGGCGCCTTGAAGCGCGTCCCCAAAGGCCTTCATGGCCAGCCGTCGGATTGTCGCATCCGACCCCTCCATCAGAGACAACAGGGCGTCCATGCTCTGCGAGGACAGGATGCGGATCGCGGCGGCCTCGACCTCCGCCCGCTCGGCCTCCGTGCGCGGTGACGCGAGGAGCGGCGCCAGGCTGACAGGGTTGCGATACGCGACGATGGCCTCGACCGCAGCGGCCCGCACAGCAGGCTCGGGCCGCAGCAGCGCCCGGTACAGGATGGGAAGTCCGTCGTCGGGTCGTGTCTCCATCACCCGGTGGACCGCGGCGCTCGCGCCCGCCTCGGAACCCGATTCCACAAGATAGGTCCACGCGGCCCGCCGCTCCGAGGCGTCTGTGGAGCCGGAGAGCGCGAGGGCGAAGGCCTCCCGCGTCTCGCGATCCAGGCGCTCGTCCTGGAGGGCCTTGGCCATCGCCGCGACGGCCCCGAGCTGCACCAGGCCCTTGCGGGCCACGTCGCGGACTTGGGCCGACCGGTGCGACAAACACTGGTACAGGCCCACAGCCACGGCTGGGTTGCGGGACTCGATGAGCCGCCCGAGCGCGGCAAGCACGACCTCGTCGGACGGGTCCGACAGCCGGTCCATCTCGATGAAGATGTCGTAACGTTTGAGCCCTCGCTCGGACAGGAGGCGCGCTGCGGCCAGTTTGACCCCAGGGTCGGTGTCCGTCTCAACGACCTGGGTCAGCCGGCGGGTGACGTCCTCGCCCCGCTCGGTCTGGAGGAGCCTTATGACCGCAAGTCGGACTGCCGGGGACGGGTCGTCAAGGAGGGGCAGGAGGCGCTCTGCCTTCTTTACGACCTTGAGAAGCGGAAAGGACGCGAGCACGGCCAGTTTGACGCGGTCGTCTCCCCGGACGAGGCCCCCGAGGACCCGCTCCATCACATCCGGGTCCCCGCGGTCGAGTTTCTGATAGAAGAGGTCAGCCGGCATCACGTCCAGCGGCGAGAGAAGGACCATGGCGTGGGCGTATCGCCGCGGAGGCAGGGCCTCGTGGAACGGCACAGTCAGCAAGAAAACGGGATAGCGGAGTGCCGAGGCGTCGAGGGGGGTCTGGCGCAGGGCAGGCGCGCGCACGACGGACACGCCGAGCCCGCGCATCGTGTGGAAGACCTCCTCGGCGACCAGGGCGTGGGAGCCCGGCACTGCCGGGTCCAGGTTCAAGGTCGCCTGCCGGACCCCGCCGGCCCCGATGTCGAGCAGGAGCGTGGCCTTGCCGTACTCGGCCGGATGCGCGTTCCTGAGGGCGTCGAAGGCCCGGAGGATCGAGTCATCCGGACGGGCCGGGTCGAAGCCCTGGAAGGGCTCGGGGACGAGCACCGTCTCGGAGCCTGTGCCGACCACGACCTTGACCGCTCGGTACACCACCGCAGTGACATCGCCTTCCCCGGCCCATGCCCCGAGTGGCCAGGCCACGAGGACCCACACAAGCGCTGCGAGCCGCCTCATCTCGTCACCTCCCGATGGGGTCTCCCCCCATTCCCGTGGGGTGGAGATTTTACCATCAGCACCATGACGGCGGATTCGAGTCTCGGTGGCATGCTTGACACGGTTTCGCGTTCCAAACTAGGGTTGCACGAGGCAGAAGGGGACCATGCCGCCATGGACGAGCGCATCACCCCGGCAAGACACGCTTGGCTCGTTCTGATGGCGCTCACCGCGGTCCCGGCGCCGGGCCTCCCACGGACGCCCGGTGCATCTGCCCGTGCGCTCGGGATGGGAGATGCCGTGCGCGCGGTGGGGCTCGGGACCGCTGGCCTTTACTTCAACCCCGCGTGCATGTCCCAGATCCGCCAGTACGTGATTGACGGCGGGTACGGGTACCAGGGCGGCGGGAAGGTCCATGACTTCCATGTGTCGGTGACGGACTCCCAGACCAATCCAGAGGTCGCAGGCGGCTTGGCGTACACGTACAGTCAGTCCGACCTCCCAGGAGAGGGATTTAAGGGACACGACCTTCGGGTGGCGCTCTCCACGGCCTTCGGGGACGAGGAGGTTCGATTCGGATTTGGAGCGGGATTCCGGTACTTGAAGGTCTCGGGACAGAAGGACCCGGTCACGATGGGGTCCTTCGATGTGGGCGCCGCGTTGTCGGTTCAGGGGTTGTTCCATCTGGGCGTCTCGGGACAGAACCTTGTGACGCGCAGCGCGGTGCACGCGCCGAGGCTCCTCGGGGTCGGGGCGGCGTTCACGGTGTCCAACCTGGCCATAGCCGGGGAGGCGACCCTAGATTTCGATTCGCGGGGGCGAACCCAGGCGAGTCCCGGGTTCGGGGTCGAATACGTGGCCTTCGGTGCGCTCGCGCTGCGCGCGGGCTTCTACTGGGACCGGGTGGCCGCGCCGGACCAGAGGCGGGTGTCCGGGGGGCTGGGCTACATCTCCCAGTACGTCGGGGTGGACGTGGGCTACGCCCACGACGTGCGACGCGCCGAGAACTGGATGATCGAGTCGTCCGTCCGCGTGTTCTTGCCGTGACACCTCCAGATACGCTAGACTTTTTTGGTTTGTTCGCGCTCCCGAGAGAAGGAGTTCGCCATGAAGACATCGCTTCGGACAATCGGGGGGCTATGGGTTCTGGTCCTGGCCGTGGCCTGCGGAGGGGGAGGCGAGAAAGGTCGGCCGGACTACGGGAGGCAGGACGTGGCGGGCGATGATGCCGAGGGTCTCGAGGATGTTTCTTCCACTGCGGACAGTGAGGACCTGGACACTGTCCAGGGTGCGGACGAGGCTGTGGGCCCGGATGACAAGGGACTCCCCCCGGACGAAGCCCCGCCCCTGCCGGACGAGGGCGTAGGTAGTGCGGAGGACGGGGGCCAGGATGTCGCGGACCCTGGCGAGGTGGACGTGATAGAGCCCGAATGCCCGTGTGACGAGTCCCTGGTCCAGTGGGTCTGCGGGATTGACGACAAGGACTACGTAAACGACCAGTGCGCGAAGTGCGCCCTCTGCAAGCATCACCCCGTGACCTGCGTAGGGTGCACGGGCGACAAGGACTGCGACCCCACAGACCCGCTTGGGCCGGACGGCTGGATCAAACAGAAGGACAAGTGCTCGGTGTGCCTGTGCGACGAGCGGACCGAGTGCGAGCGGCTCTTCCTTCCATATCCCTGCGGGCCGTTCTGCGACCTCTCCGGGCAGACGTGGGAGACCGCGTGCGACATGAAGAACGCGTACGGGTGCAGCCCAGACTGGGACGAGAACCTGGACTACTACGGGCCCTGCGAGGGCCCTGTGTGCGAGCCCTGCGAGCAGAGCCCGAAGGACCCGGTCTGCGGGAGTGACGGCGAGACGTACCCGAACTACTGTACGCTCGCGAACTGCCCCAAGAACCCCGGCGCCACCCTCGCCTACCTCGGTCGTTGCCTGAACGAGCAGTTCTGCGGCCAGTGCGCGAATCAGCCCAAACAGGCGGTCTGCGGGGACGATGGGGTGACGTACGCGAACGAGTGCGCAGCCACCACTTGCCAGGGGCACCAGGTGGCGTATCCGGGGCCATGCTGCGTGGGATGCGAGCCGGACGGTCCCGGGGTCTGCGGCGCGGACTTCAAGACCTACCCGAACGAGTGCGTCCTGATCTGCCTCGGGATTGAGAAGAAATACGACGGACCCTGCACCTGCAACTGCGACATCACCGGCCCCGAGGTGTGCGGCAGCGACGGCAAGACCCATCCGAACCAGTGCTGGCTCGACTGCCTGGGACTTGAGAAACTCTACGACGGTCCGTGCCAGGGCGAGTGCCCGATGTGCGGCAAGGACTTCACGCCGGTTTGCTCCACCGAGAACAAGACCTATCCGAACGCCTGCTGGCTTCAGTGCAAGGGGGCCACGCAGAAGTCCGTCGGCATCTGCCAGGTCTGCAAGGACCTTTGCGGGGCAGTCCCACCAGAGCCCTGGCCCAGCCCGGCCTGCGGCCCGGATGGCGTCACCTATCCGAGCGCCTGCTTCGCCACGAAGTGCGCTCACTACCCGGAAAGCCAAGTCAAGCCCGGCGCGTGTCCCTAGGCGCTTGACACTGCCGCGTCACGCGTGCGATACATCGCTTGTGCCTTGACCTCGCAGGTGGGCAGGGGCGCCCCCTGCCCGAGAGGGAAGCGGGTGAGAATCCCGCGCGGTCCCGCCACTGTGAGGGGACGCGGTCGCGCGTAGCCCGACCGCACGTCCGTTCATAAGGCCACTGGCGCACGCTGGGAAGGCGAACGGACGCGAGCCCCGAGCCAGGAAACCTGCCTGCGAGGCATGCATGACGCCCTTCGAGGCAAAGAGGCGGAATGCGTTGCCCTGCCCACTCTCCCTGGTGGCTCGGAGGCATCGTCCTGGTCTCGAGCGTCAGCCCGCGGCCGGGACTGGCCCAGGAGGTCATCGAGGTCCCGGCCATCGAGGTCGAGGCCGTCGCGCCACGAACCGACACGCCCTCCGAGGATCGAGCCACCGTCGTGACGGACCCCGCGGGTCTGGACGCGCCCACCGGACCCGCCCGAGAGCTCTTGTTTGCCCCGTCCGTCGCAATCCGGGAGGCGGGGGGCATCGGGCACACGGTCTCGCTCCAGGTCCGCGGGGCTGACCCTGCCTCGACGCTTGCGGCCCTGGAAGGTGTCCCGCTCAACTCCCCGTTTCTCGGCGGGGCCGACCTCTCCGGGCTCGCCTTGCTCCCCCTGGAGTCCCTCACGCTCGTGAGGGGAGGGCAGTCCGCTGCTTGGGGCTCGGACGCGGTCGGGGGGGTACTGGAAGCCCGGCTCCCCTCGCCGACCGACAACCCGGGCTCGCGCCTGTCGTGGACCTTGGGCTCCTTCGGGACCGTGCGGATGAAGGTCGCGCACGCGGAACGCGCGGAAGCCCTGGCCGGCCTGGTCGCCCTGGGCCTGTTGTCTTCTGCCGGCGATTTCCCGTTTACGGACACGAACGGGCGCCGGCGCACACGCAGCCACAATGCCGCATCGGCGCTCGACGCCCTGGCCAAGGCCGAGGCGACGTGGGCCCAGGGGCGCCACCGCGCAGTCCTTTTGATCGAGGGCTACCGGGACGACCGCGAAATCCCTGGACTCGAGCAATTCCCTTCCCAGACCGCGAGGCAGGGGGATTCGCGCCTCCTCGTCTCGGCCCGCTGGGAAGGCCCGCCGCTTGTGGCGAGCGAGGGTCGGACCGGCGTGCATCTCTACGTCCGCCGCCTCGGGTTTGCCTTCGAGGACGAGGCACCGCCGATGGGTCCCGCGGTCAAGGCGCGCTTGGTCGCCTGGGAGGTCTCCGGGGAGGGCCTCGGCGAGGAGGCGCTGTCGCGGGCCTGGCGCTTTCCCTGGTCCATCCGGGTGACGCACACCCGGGGTCAAGTCGAGCGGGCCGAGCAGCCCTTCCGCGCCCCCACACGCTCTCTCGTGGCCTGCCGTGCCGGGGCTGCCTGGGATCAGACCCCGTTTCGCATCGAGGCGGCTGCGCGTATCGAGTGGGACGAGGGATTCGGTGTCACGGTCCTGCCGCGCGCGGACGTGCGCGTCACCCCGTGGCCGTTTCTGTCCGTGTTTGCCAGCGCCGCAAGGTCGTTTAGATTGCCAAATTTCGAGGAACTATATTTCAACGCGGGCTTCGTGCAGGGAAACCCAGGGCTTCGACCCGAGGACGCCCTGACGTGGGACGCTGGGGTCGCGATCTCGCACAAAAAAACCGCGCGGCTTCAAGCGGCCTACTTCGAGAACCGGGTCGCAAACCTCATCCTGTTTCTGCCGCGTTCCGCATTCCTCATCCGGGCCGAGAACTCCGGGTCCGCGAGGTTTCGCGGCGTGGAGGTCGAGGGCTCGCTCCGCCTGGGTCCGGTGGGGCTTCGCGCGGCCTACACCTATTTGGATGCGCGCCTTGCTGGAGGCCTCGCCATGCCGCATCGGCCCCGGCACACGGTCGCGGGAGACCTGGGGCTCGACCTCCATGAGGTCCGCATCGCAGTGCGTGGACGAGGCCAGACGGCCATGTTCATGGACCGCTACGAATCCTTGCGCGAGGAAGGGCGCCTCTTCGTGGATGCGCGGATCGAGTGGAGCCCCACCCCAAAGGTCGCCCTGGCCCTCGATGCGCACAACCTGTTGGACAAGCGCGATGCCGTGGATTCGCTCCAGTCCCCTCTGCCGGGACGGGCCTTCTACGCGTCGCTTTGGGTCTCACTCTAGCCAAGGAGGTCTTTCATGTGCTGCCGCGTGACACGGTTTCTCGCCCTGGTGGTCTGGGTCGCAGCCTTGCATGGTTGCGAAAACGAGCAAAGTCGGCCCCTTCCAGACACGCCGCAACCTGACGGGGGCGAAGGAGGCGACACGGCACCCGCCACGGACCGCTTTCTGCCGGACCAGGTGACAGACGCCTTTCTTTCGGACCCTGGCACGGACGCCTCCCTCCCGGAGGCGCCCTTCGCGGCCCCGGAGGGCGTGGCCGTCGCGGGCAGGTACGTCTTCGTCGCGAATGCGGCGTATCGGTTTGACGAGAACGGTATCGTGTACGACCAGGGGTTCGTCACCGTGGTGCGACTGTCCGATTTTGAGGTCGCCACCCGCATCCTCACGACTCAAAAGAACCCCCAGGTCGTCCTGGCGCAGGGGGAGAAAGTCCTGATCCTGTGTTCCGGCGAGACTACCTTGGATGAGGCATCTGGCGTGGTCCGGCCCGTGTCGGATGGTTCCATCGAGGTCCTGGACCTCGCCGGCGTAGAGGCCGCGACCAGTCCGACTCGGGTGATCCCCCTGCCCATCGCAGGCCCCGGGTCCCTGGTCGGCTACCCCTCGTCGCTCGCCGTGACCCCGGACGGCCGCTACGCCTACGTCGGCAGCGGCACTGCGCCTGTCTTGTTCAAGGTGGACCTCGAGACCGGTGAGGTCTTGCGGGGGGCCACGAACCCCATTGAACTTGGCGACACGTCTGTCCAGGATTCGCTCACAGTCGAGAATGGCCCCTCCGGGGTCCTGTTCGTGGGCTCTTTCAACCGCGACCTCGTGTTCGCGCTCGACACGAAGAGTGACAAGGTCGCGAGCGTGCCCTTCCAGCAGGTGGACATAGGCATGACCACCCAGATGGACGGGGTCCAGGACCTCGCGTATCGTCCGCAAGGGACGCCCGACCTCTTCGCGCTCCTCGGCCTAGCGAGCCGGGTACAGGCGATGACAGCCATCCAAGGCCAGGCCTCGGTGCAGACCTTGGCTACGACCGGCACGTACCCGAACCGCATCGCCCTCTGGGAGGGACAGTTGTTGATCCTGAACTCCGGCGACAACAACGTCACCAGCGTGGACATCGCGACCAGGCAGGACCAGGGCCCTGTGGCCGTGTTCGCCGAGGGCACGAACCCCTACGACATGACCGTAGCCCAGTGGAATGGCCGCCCCATGCTGTACGTGACGGGGCTTTTGTCCAACGCCCTGTACGAGGTGGACCTTCAGGCGAAGAAGGTGACGCGGCAGGTGCCTTGAGCATGCCGATGCGCGCGTTTCTCCTTGTTGTCGCAATCGTCGCGATTGCGGCCTGCCGCGCCCCTGCGCCAACACGCCCCGAGACCCCCTCCCCCCGCATCGTCTCCCTCCTTCCCAACGCGACCGAGACCCTGTTCGCCTTGGGTCTCGGAGACCACGTGGTTGGGGCCACGAGGTACTGCGACCGTCCCGAGGCAGCGCGCAAAGTCCCCCGTGTGGGGGGAATCCTCGACGTGTCGCTCGAAGCGGTCATCGCAGCGAGACCGGACCTCGTGATCGGCTCGCCGTCCGTGCTCCGCGGGCACCTGGCCGAGACCCTCACGCGCCTGGGTACCCGCCTCCTCCCCCTGACCTTCGAGTCGCCCGAGGACATCCTGGCGGGGATTCGGGCCATTGGGGGCGCGGTGGACCGGAGGGAGGAGGCAGAATCCCTCGCGGCCCGCATCGAAGCGGACCTCGCCGCCCTTCGAGGCCGCGCGGCCCGCGAGCCGCGCATTCGGGTCCTGTTCGTCGCGGGCCGCGCCCCACTCGTCGTGGCAGGCCCTCGGTCGTTTCTCGGCGACTTGCTTCAGCGGATGGGGGTCGAAAACGTGGTCCCAGACTCGCAAGTGGCCTTTCCCACCTGGTCCCTCGAACAGGTCCTGCGCGCGGACCCGGACGTGGTCATCGCAAGCGCGGTCGAGGCCGGGGACCTCGGAGCGGACCTGGCCTCGGCCGGGCTCCGGGCCGCGAGGCTAAATCGGGTGATCCGCCCGCCTGACCCGGCCATCATCCGCCCCGGACCAGAGGTCGGGAAGGCCGCCATCGCCCTGGCCGACGCAGTGGTACGCGCGATGGAGACCCCATGAGCCCTCGCCACAGGCCACCCTTCCCGGTCCTCCTCGCGACAATGTTCTTGCTCCTCGCGCTCGCCTCGGCACTGTCCCTCGCCTTCGGGGCCGCGCCGGTCGACCTCGCATCGGCCCTGCGCGGCGAGACCCCGCGTGACCTCGCGGTCCTCCTCCACGAGCGCCTGCCCCGCACGGCCCTGGCCGCCCTGGTCGGGGCGGCACTGTCGGCCTCCGGGCTTGCGTTCCAGGCCATCCTCCAAAACCCCCTGGCAGACCCGTACATCATCGGTGTGGCCGGGGGCGCAGCCATCGGGGGCACGCTCGCCATCCTGTTCCCGCTCGCCCTTCCGTGGCTCGGGGTCTCGGCCGCGGCGTTCGCCTTCGCCGTGGGGGCCATCGCGCTGACCTATCACCTCTCACGCGACCGGCTGGGCCGGGTGCGGGCCTACGAGGTGTTGCTGATCGGCGTGGTGTTCAATGCCTTCGCCTCCGCGGTCATCATGTTTGTCAAGGCCGTGGTGCGCGCCGAGAAGGCCCAGGAGATGCTGTTGTGGCTGATGGGCACCCTGTCCTCGGACGTGCGCGATTGGAAGGCGATCACGGGGATGGGCGGGCTCGTGGTCTTCGCACTGGTCGGGCTCATGCGACTGACGCCCAGACTCAATGCCCTTTCCCTCGGCGAGGAGGACGCGGCCTCGGTCGGCGTGGACCCTGAGCGGACCACACGGGGTGTGTTTCTCTTCGGCTCCCTGCTCGTGGCGGCCGCGGTGTCCGTGGCCGGGCTCATCGGGTTCGTGGGGCTCATCGTGCCCCACGCGGTGCGCCTCGTTGTGGGGAGCGACCACCGCCGGGCCCTGCCCGCGTGCGCCCTGTGTGGCGCGGCATTCTTGACCCTCGCTGACCTCGGGACACGGGTCCTGTTTCCGGTGTTCGAGACCGAGGCCCCAGTGGGGGTCCTGACCGCCCTGATCGGGGGACCGGTCTTCGTGTGGGTCCTCAAGCGGGGTGCGGTCGGGACCGGACGGGGATGACGCGACATGGAAGGGCCAATGGGCGAGCAAAGGCCCCTCGTCGAGTTGCACGGGGTGCGCCTGCGGTACCCAGGAGCGGACCGATGCGCCCTGGACGGGGTGGACCTTTCGGTGGGGCCGGGCGAGGTCGTGGGCCTCCTCGGCCCCAACGGGGCCGGAAAGACGACCCTTTTGCGCCTGGCCATGGGCCTTCTTGCGCCCCTCAGTGGCGAGGTGCGGCTCCTTGGAGACCCGCCTGCCTCGTTGCGCCGTCGGGAGGCCGCCCGTCGGGCCGCCTTTGTCCCTGCATCGCTCGCCGTGGCCCTGCCGATGAGCGTGCGAGAATTCGTGGCCCTGGGCCGCCTGCCGCACCTACGGGGCCTATTCGAGTCGCGCAGGGACCGGGCCTGCATCCGACTGGCCCTTGAGTGGGTCGGGGCCTCGGACCTGGCCGACCGCCCGTACGGGTCCTTGTCTGCCGGCGAGCAAAAACGGGTGCTCGTAGCGCGCGCCCTGGCCCAGGAGCCTCGCGTCCTCCTCCTCGACGAGCCCACAGCCAACCTCGACATCGCGCACGGGGTGGCCCTGCTCGACCGCCTGCGCTCCCTGGCCCGCGCGGAACGGCTCGGTGTCCTCGCCTCCATCCATGACCTGAACCTCGCGCTTCAGTTCTGCGACCGCCTGGCCTTGATGCGAGAGGGGCGCGTCGTGGCCCAGGGGGACCCGGAGTCCGTCATGCGCTACCCCGTGGTGCGCGAGGTCTTCGGCTGCGACGTGTACATCGGGCGAAACGAACGAAACGGCTGCCTGTTCATGGTCCCGCTCGCCCCACCTCCGCGGAAGGGCGTTCCCTGAGGTCCTCTCGTGGCGATGGGGTCGTCTCCTGCCTGACGGATTCTATCAGGTGGACTCCTGATTCCAGATTAACCAGTTTTTCCCCTTGACCCGCCTTGGACCCTGATATATGGGGAGGCCGGAAAATCGTGGGGAGGCCCCCGTGGCGGGAGGCGAGGGGTTGAAGAAGACGGCCCTGTACGCGGCGCACGTGCGCGCCGGGGGTCGCATGGTCCCCTTTGCCGGCTACTGGATGCCTTTGCAGTTCAAGGGGATCTCCGATGAGCATCTGCGGGTGCGGTCGGCGGTGGGCCTCTTCGATGTGAGCCACATGGGGGAGGTCGCGTTCCGCGGCCCGAAGGCGGAGGCCGTGGTCCAGTGGCTCCTGACGAATGACGTGGCCAAGGCCCCGCCCGGCAAGGCGATCTATTCGCCGGCGTGCCTGCCGTCCGGGGGGATCGTGGACGACCTGATCGCCTACAAGTTCGGCCCCGACCACTTCTTCCTTTGCGTGAACGCAGCGAATAGGGACAAGGACGTTCGCTGGTTTGTCGAGCAGGCCGCTGGGGAGTGCGAGGTCGCGGATTTGTCGGACCAGTATGCCCAGATCGCGGTGCAGGGACCGAACGCGCCAGAACTGTTGACCCGCGTCTTCGGAGAGGCCGCCTCCGGGATGAAGCCCTTCACGTTCAAGACCTTGACATACCGGGGTCACGAGGTGATCCTCGCCACCACCGGCTACACCGGCGAGCGCGGCGGGGAGGTGTACCTGCCGAACGAGGCTGCGGAGTCGCTCTGGATGGAGCTCCTCGAGAAGGGGGAGGACCTGGGGGTGGCGCCCGTCGGGCTAGGAGCGCGCGACACCCTGCGGCTCGAGATGTGCTATTGCCTGTATGGCCACGACATTGACGAGACGACGACCCCCCTTGAGGCCGGGATCGGGTGGACCGTGAAGTTCGATAAGGGGGACTTCATCGGCCGCGATGCCCTGCTCCGGCAGCGCGAGTCGGGTCTGAAGCGGAGCCTCGTCCCGTTCGTGATGGAGGAGAAGGGCGTCCCGCGCCAGGGATACCGTCTCTTGAAGGGCGGCGAAATCGTGGGTACGGTGACGAGCGGGGCGTTCTCGCCGAGCCTGAACGTCGCGGTGGGCATGGGCTACGTGACGAGGCCCCACGACGCGGCAGGCAACGCGATTGAGGTGGACTTGAGGGGTTTGCGCACGGTCAGGGCGAGGGTCGTGGAGCCCCCGCTCCTGCGACGCGGGAAATGAAAAAGGAGGTGCCATGTCGGTCCCAAAGGACTATCGCTACACCGAGACGCACGAGTGGGTACGCGTGGAGGAGGACAACGTCGTGGCCGTGGGCATCACGGACTACGCGCAAGAGAAACTCGGGGATATCGTCAGTGTGGAGTTGCCGCGCGTGGGCGACGAGGTGGAGCGCGGCGAGGCCATCGGGATGATTGACTCGCAGAAGGCGTCCTCCGAGGTGATCGCGCCGGTCAGCGGAGTGATCCTGGAGGTCAACGAGCTCCTCAACGAGGACCCGAGCGTGATCAACTCCGACCCGTACGAGGAGGGGTGGATCGCCCGCATCGAGATCGAGGAGATGGACCAGGTAGACGATCTCCTCGGCCCAGACGACTACGAGGAGCTCCTGGGTCGGCTGGAGGAAGAGGAAGGGTGATCCCCTCTCGGCAAGACTGGGGTGCGCCCTGAGGTCCCACGGACATGCAGTTCATCCCGCACACCGAAGCCGAGATCGAGGAGATGCTCCGGGTCATCGGCGTGACCGACCTGGACGCCCTCTTCGAGGTTATCCCGGCCGAGCACCGGCTCCGGGGCGACCTGGACCTGCCAGGACCCATGGACGAGTCCGAGGTGGCGCGCACCATGGCCGCTTATGCGGCCAAGGACGCGACCGTGGACACAATCACCTCGTTTCTCGGGGCCGGGGCCTACGACCACTTCGTGCCCGCGGCGGTGCGGGCCGTGGTCTCGCGCGGGGAGTTCTTGACATCCTACACGCCCTACCAGCCCGAGATGTCTCAGGGCACGCTCCAGGCCCAGTTCGAGTTCCAGACCATGGTCGCGCGGCTTTTGGGGCTCGACGTGGCGAACGCCTCGATGTACGAGGGGGCCAGCGCGCTCGCCGAGGCGTGCCTGATGGCCCGCAGGCACACGCGGCGGGACCGGGTTGTGGTCTCGCGGGCGGTGCACCCTCAGTACCGGGCCGTCTTGCGCACCTACCTCGGGGTCGAGACGATCACAGAGGTCCCGTGGGCCTTGGATGGGGCTACGGACGCGGACGCCCTAGGGGACCTAGCAGGCCCCGAGGTCGCCGCGGTCGTGGTCCAGTCCCCGAACTTTTTTGGCGTGGTCGAGGACCTGTCCCGGGCCGCAGAGATCGCCCATCGCCACGAGTCGCTCTTGGTCGCCACGTTCACCGAGCCGCTCGCCTTCGGTCTTTGCGAGCCTCCCGGGGGCCAGGGAGCGGACGTGGCCGCCGGGGAGGGGCAGTCGTTCGGGCTTCCGCTCGGGTTCGGCGGGCCATACGTGGGCTTGTTCGCGGTGCGAAAGTCCCTGGTCAAGATCATGCCGGGCCGCCTCGTGGGCCGGACCGTGGACGCGCGCGGGACCTCGTGCTACACCTTGACACTCGCGGCCCGCGAGCAGCACATCCGCCGCGCCCGCGCCGGGTCCAACATCTGCACGAACGAGGGCCTGTGTGCCCTGACAGTCGCGGTGTATCTGTCCCTCCTCGGTCGGACCGGGTTGCAGCGGTTGGCCCTGTACAACCATATGAGGGCAGAGCGGCTCAAAAGGATGCTCAAGGGCGTACCCGGTCTGTCGTTGCCGTTTTCGGGGCCAACGTTCAACGAGTTCGTCGTGCGCCTTCCAGAACCCGCCAGCCGGGTGGCGGAGCGGCTCGCGCGGCAGGGGCTGGTCCCGGGCCATCCGCTGGGCCGGGACTACGCGGACCTTCGGGACTGCCTGCTCGTGGCGGTCACCGAGCGGCGCACCGACGCGGATTTCGAGCGGCTGGTCGCGGCGCTTTCGCGCCCTTGACGAAACCGGCGAAGGGAATAGAATCCGTGTGACCCTTGACCGCGAGGTGCCCGGTGAGGCGCAGAGTGCTTGGAGCCGTTGTCGTGGCTGGTTTTGTCTGGGCCTGCGAGTCCCAGGCCCCATTCGAGACGTGCCAGATGAACGACCGGATGAAGAAGGACTGCGACCTCGAACTCTTGACGGAGCAATGCGAGGCGTCCCAGACGGCCTGCTACGCCTCTTGCGCCATCCTGGACCACCCGCAGTGCGTGGAAGGCCCCTGCATGATCTTCCAGTACCGCCCGCTGGACAGCCAGAGCGCGTACCAGGTGGGCCCCTTCTGCACCTCCACCTGCGACCCGAAAGTGGCGAACGCGTGTCCGGGGGACTCGGAGTGTCGTCCTGCCCTCGGAGGCCACTACTGCGTCCCGAACCGGACAGTGCCCATCGTCCAATAGAGAGTCCGGCTCACATCCCCCCCACGATCCGCCACACGCCGTCCTCTCGGATGAACTCCAGACGGGCAAAGTCGTTCTTCGCGGCCCATCGGTCCTTTCCCCCATCCACATAATAGAACTTGTAGTAATATTCGTATTCTGCATACGCCCGGTCGCCTTGAAACTCGATTCGTTGCAGGTAGATATTGAACTGAATGGATTTCACCTCATTTCTCAACAGGGGCAATACGTGGGACTCGAACTGGTCGTACCCATAATCGTCGTCCGGATTGGCCGTGGTCCCGGCGTTCTCGAAGTACCTCCGGGACATCATCTCGCGCAGGGCCTCGACGTCGCGGCGCTCGACCGCCTGCCGATAGCGCTCGACCAGCTCCGCGATGACCCGGTTTTCTTTGGTGTCGGGAACCCTAGTGCCCTCGATGTTGCGGGGCGCACACGCCCACGCGAACACCACCACCGACAGCGGCAACAAGGACTTCATGGCCCGCACCTCCTCTCGATTCAAACCTCATCCCATCAGAAAATCAGACTCGATCCGATGATGGCCGACACGTCATGGACCCGGATCGGCCTGGCCACGAGCCTCTGGACCTGGTCCGACGAGGCCAGGGGGTCCAGTTCGAGGGCCATCACCTCCCCGAACCCGAAGGCGTACTTGACCCCGAGCGTGGTCGAGAAGGTGATCCGGTCTGTCTTGTCGCTCCCGGTCACCTCGTACGGCGACAGGAACGAGAAGGCGACCGTCCCCCCGACGAAGTGGATCCGCGAGTCCGCGAAGCCCGAGATCGAGCGCTCGGGGGCCACGTCCGAAAAGACCCCGAACGCGAGCGCGTGGCGGGGTCCCACGAGGTACTCGCAACCGACACGCCCGTTCACGCGGAAGCGGGTGTCCACGCCGGTCTCGGCGTCCGAGAACGGAGCGACCACGTCGAGGTCCGCCGACACGGTGAAGCGTGAAGGCTCGTGCCAGGCCGCGCCGAGCGCGGCCCGAAACGGCTCCGCCATCTTGAATCCCCACTCGGTCTTCTTCAGGGTGGGCTCCTCGTACACGTTGTTCTGGTCCGCGGGGAGGGCCTGGGCCTCGAGCCACGACCCCTCCGAGGACCGCAAGAACCGAAAGCCGGGCAGGCGCAACGCGAGCCCCAGGCGAAGCCTATCGCCTACCACGCGCACCTGCGCGCCCAGGACGGGCTCGAACCCGATCTCGGTGGCCGAGAGGTCGCCCATGTTCACGAAGAAATAGTTCTGGCCGGAGGGGGCCCTCACATCGAGGTTGAAGCCGCCCCGCTGGGTCTCGAGCGAGTAGGTGGCGAAGAGCGACGCGCCCACAGACACGACGCGCCCGATCCGCATCCCCCACGACGGACCCAGGTAGTACACCGTGCGCTCCACCTGGAGGTGCATCTTCTGGTGGTAGGCGAAGGCCACGGCGGAGTGCGGATCGAACTCTTCTGTGTCGAGGCTCAAGGACTTCGAGAACTTCTGGGACTGGGGAACGAACACGGACAGGGCAAGGCTGTGCGCAACGCGGGCCTCCGCGGAGGGCGTCCCCACGCGATACATGTAGGTCAGAGATGTGGGCACGACCTGAAATGAGGTGACGTGGAACGGCTGAGGGTGAGGGCCGGACGGGAGGTCGGTGCGCACGAGTTCGGGGATCCGAACGATCTGAAGAAAAAAGGCGCTCGCCGAGACATCCAGCGAGTAGCGCTCGTTGAACCCGAGGCCCGCGGGGTTGTACCAGGCCACGCTCGCCTCCTCGGCCATGGCCGTGTACGCCCCGGCCATGCCCGCGGCGCGACCCCCGATCGGGAAGGTGTGGTCGTTGCCCGCGAAGGTCGGGCTCGTGGCGAGCACAATCGTGGTCCCGGCCACCAGCGCCTCGTGCGTCCCCCTCATTGGCGTTTCACCTCCAGGTGCAACTCTTGAAGGAGCGCCGGGTCGGCCTCGGAGGGGGATTGGGTCATCAGGCAGGTGGCGCTCGTGGTCTTAGGGAAGGCGATGACCTCCCGGATGGATCTCGCCCCACACAAGAGCATCACGATGCGATCCAGGCCGAGCGCGATGCCTCCGTGGGGCGGAGCCCCGTACTCGAGGGCCTCGAGCAAGAAGCCGAAGCGTGCCTGGGCCACCTCCTCGGAGAGGCCCAGCGCCCGGAAAACGCGCTGCTGCACGTCCCGCCGGTGGATGCGGATGGAGCCCCCGCCGAGTTCCACGCCGTTGAGGACCACGTCGTAGGCGAGGGCCCGGACGCGCAAGGGGTCGGACTCAAGCAGGGGGAGGTCCTCCGGGACCGGGCTCGTAAACGGGTGGTGCATGGCCACGGGGCGGCCCTCGGCCTCGTCCCATTCGAACATCGGGAAGTCCGTGACCCAGGCGAAGGCGTAGCGATTCGGGTCCCGCAGACCCAGGCGGTCTCCGACCGCGAGGCGAACGGCCCCGAGCGCGACCCGCGCGGCATCTGCGCGGTCGTCCGCCACCAGGAGCAAAAGGTCCCCAGGCCGCGCACGGGTGCGCTGCTTCAGACCCTCTCGCTCCTCCGCCTTGAGCGCCTTTGCCGCTGGCCCCTGCCACTCGTCGTCCCGCACCTTCAACCACACGAGCCCCTTGGCCCCATTGTCGGTCGCGACCCTCGTCAATCCGTCGAGGTCCTTGCGCGACCACGCCTCCCCGCCCTCGACCCGAAGCGCGACCACGGCCCCGCCCCTCGCCGCGACACCAGAGAAGACCTGGAACGCCGAGCCTGCAAGCACGTCCGTGACGGTCTCCAGGGTCAGCCCAACGCGCAGGTCCGGCTTGTCGGAGCCGTAGCGTTCCATGGCCTCGCGATAGGGGATGCGCGGGAATGGTCGGGGGGGATCGACCCCAAGGATACCCTTCCAGAGGGCCGCGAGCAGCCCTTCTGTCACCTCCTGGACCAGCGCGGGCGTGGCGAACGAGACCTCGATATCAATCTGCGTGAACTCGGGTTGGCGGTCGGCGCGCAAGTCCTCGTCGCGGAAGCACCGTGCGATCTGGTAGTACCGGTCCATCCCCGCGACCATCAGGACCTGTTTGAGGAGTTGCGGCGACTGGGGCAAGGCGTAGAAGGCGCCGGGGTGGAGCCTGGATGGGACGAGGAAGTCGCGCGCCCCCTCTGGCGTGCTTTTGAGAAGGATCGGGGTCTCGATTTCTAAAAACCCCAGTGAATCTAGGTATTCTCGGACGATGCGGGTGGCCAGCGCCCGCGTGACGATGTTGCGGGTCAGCGGGGGCCTTCGCAGGTCCAGGTAGCGGTACTTGAGGCGAGTGGCCTCGAGCGCGTCCACGGAGTCCGCGATGGGGAAGGGTAGAGGTTTCGCGGGGTTCATGAGCACCACCTCGCGCGCCTCGACCTCGATGTCGCCGGTCGGCAGGCGGGGATTGCGATTCGCCCCGCGGTCCTTGACCACGCCCCGCACCATGACCACGCTCTCGGCCTTGAGGTCTCGCACGCGGCTGGCCAGGGCCGGGTCCGTCGCTGGGTCCACGGTCACCTGGGTCACGCCGTACCGGTCGCGCAGGACCAAAAAGAGGCAGCCTCCGTGGTCGCGCACGCTCGCGACCCAGCCCATCAGCACCACGTCCCGGCCACAGTCCTCGAGCCGCAGTTCCCCGCAGGTGTGGGTGCGCCGGATGTCTGTGTCCATGAGGCCTCCCGGTCCCGACGGGAGCGAATGATAGGCGGTCAAGTGTCCGAGGTCCAGTTTCTTGGTCCTCCTCGGCCCACCCCCACCCAGGCCCGCGCCTGTAGATACGCCCTTCGCAAGAACCCAAGCCACGGTCCGATCCTCTCTCCTGCTCGCCTCGCCACGCAAAAGGCCGGCTCCCCGGTTTGGATCGCGAAGGGGCCCCACTCGACTCGCCCCACCTTGCCCACGAGCTCGTCCGCGGTCGCGGGCGGGTCTTCGTGCAGGGTCGCGAGGCCCCGCGTGCGCACCTCGAAGCGGTCCCCCTCCCGCACGACTGCGCGCACCAGGTGGCAGACCACGTGAGTCCCCCTCGCCACGGCGACCAGGTCCCCGGGCCGCACCTCCTCGACCCTGGCCGGCTCGATGATGACCCGCGATCCCGGCCACACGAGCGGGACCATGCTCCACCCACCCACCACCAGACGGACCGGATGGCCTCGCCGGACCTGGCCGCGCACGAGGTCCGATAGCGGCGGGTGGCCCTTCACGGCTCGCCCTCACCGCGGACGCCTGCCGCGACCAGGGCCATGCGGCACGCCACGCGGTTCGGGGCCGTGGGCGGCAGGCCCTCCGCCACGGATTCGCCAGGACAGAACGGACACCAGGCCCGCAAGGTACAGGCCAGACATTCCGAGCGGTCCCTGTTCCGAAGACCCCGGATCTGCGCCGCCCGCTCGGACTGAAATGCAGCCCGAAGTCCCCCTGGCTTCCGCGCGTTTCCGAGCGGCTCGGGCCACAGGGAACATGGGAAGACCGTCCCATCCGGGGCCACGTACAGAGCCGTGGCCCCGGCCCCGCAGATCGGGCGGGCCGGGTCTGGAGGCGGTGGGTCTGGGCGACCGCCTTTGCGCGAGAGAATGCGGGTACAGGCCTCGTCATCGAGCGCGAGCCCCACGTCGGTCCGCGTGCCGTCCCGCCTGGTAAAGAGAAGGAGACCCTTGCGGTAGTCTACGCCCGGCACCTGAAACCGGGCCTCGATCTCGTGCGCCTCGCCCGCGTTCTGGCCCACGAGGCTCGTCCGCACCCCCACGCGCACGCCCGCCTCGCGCAAGGCCTCGAACGCGGCCACGGCGCGCTCGAAGGCCCCACGCATCCCCACGAAGGCGTCGTGTGTCTCGGCCCTGGCCCCGTGGATGCTCAGGTCCACCTGGATGGGCGCGAACCGGGCGAGGCGCCTTGCCTCGGTCCGACCGAGATAGAGACCGGTCGTCTTGACCTGGAGGTGAAAATGCATGCGCCTCGCGGCTTGAAGGACCTCGAAAAAATCGGGCCGGAGCATGGGCTCCCCGCCCGAGACGAGCAAAAACAACACGCCCAGATCCTTGGCCTCCTCGAGCACACGCACGATTTCGGCGAGCGACATCTCCGAGTCCCGATCCCCCTGGCCGGCAACGTAGCAGTGGGGACAGCGCAAGGGACACCGGAGGGTCAAATCCAGGTGCAGGCGCAGCAGGAGGCCGTGCGCACGATAGACCTCGGGCAGGCGCTCGTAGCGCGTGTCAGGCATCCTTGAGCGCCTCCCACGGGGGCACGGCGAGCGACTGGGTCAGCCGCAACACCCCTACGGATTGTGCCAGGCGCAGGACCGTGTCCAGCAGGGTTCGGCGAGCCACGAGGTCGCCGGTGAACAGGACCGCGTGCCGCATGATCGCGGCCACCTGCTCCGAGTCGGGCATGGGCTCCACCTGCGTGTCCTCGCCCTTTACCATCTCGCACAGGCGCCACAGGGGTGAGGCCTCCCCCTCGATGGGGGTCCCCTCCCGTCCGGCCACGGGGGAAGGCACAACGCGAAATCCCCCTCCCTCTGGCACAATCAAGACGAAGTCGTCGCCCAGGCCACGACCTCGACCAAAGGTCCGGACCAGGGTGGTCTTTCCCCCCCCGGACCTGGCCATAAACACCACGGCGCCCTCCGGCCTCGCCACGGCCCCCGCGTGGAGGGCCACGCCCCCGTTCCTGGCCAGGAGCTCCGCAAGGAAAAACCGGATGAAGGAACGCATGCAGTAGCCGTCCTCGGCCTCCTCGCCAGTCAAGGCCAGCCCGACCCGTACCTGCTCGAGCCCTCTCCCGCGAGCCTTCCAGCGGAGATAACGGCCTGCGTATTGAGCCTGCCAAACACCCTCGCCAAAGGTGCCGCGCACCACAAGCCCCCGCCGTTGCCTCGCCTCCCGCCTCACCGCGACAAGCTCGATTCGCGACAGAACTGGGCCCCTCGTATCGCCCGCTTTCGTCGAGACGAGCCGGTCGAGAACACCACGAAGCCCAGGGGAGACGACCTCGAACCGCAAAGCAAACCGGCCCACCCGCAGGGTGCTCGGCATCGCGGACTCCCGAGCCCGGCGCTCGGTCGCGCGCCCAGTAGGGTCGTCACGCGTTCGGAATGCACCCCTGCTCCGCGTCCGGAACGGGTTGGCACGTCTCAAGCCCTTGGCGCTCCGTGACCTCCTCGGAGTGGACCTCCGGCCGGCGGTAGGGTCGCTTCGCGCCCTTCGTGTTCTCTGCCCTGGTCGTCTCTTTCTGAGTCTTCATGTCTTACCTCTCAATACATGAGAACAACATATCCTGCCGCGTTCGTTCCAACAAGCAAGTCCGTGAAACCGTCCCCATTGAAGTCGCCTACGGGTACGGCCCGGAATCGTCCGAACAAGGTACCCGACGGGTTGTCCGGGTCCACGAGGACCGGGGCCTGGTACGGGAACGACCCCTGGCCGAACGCCCCTTGGGGATCCACGAGGTTCAACCTGATGAACACTTTGCCGAACGTAGAGGTCGAGTAGAGGACATACGCGAGGTCCGCGCTCGGACTCGACCACGGATCGTTATCGAAGTTCCCGATGACGATGGAGCGGTCGTACGAGCCGCCGATGGTGAACCCCTTCTCGTTGCGGTAGATCACGCCGTCCTCAGCCGGCGTCGGGGCCGCGGCCACCCGGATCGCCTGACCGAACCTCTGGGCCATGTAGGCCCCGTAGAACCCGTACTGACCCTTGTTCGTAGTGCCGTTCTGGATCTCGTAGTAGTGGCCGGCGAACACATCGCCGCGCCCGTCCCCATCCAAGTCCCATGCCCCGTCCAGGGCGTTGATACCAAGGCCGCCCTTTGCATTCGAATCGGGCTCGAGGCGCACGACGTTCGCGTCGTCCCCGCTTCCGTCGTTCGTCCGGGACGCCGTCAGGGTCACGGCCGCGGGCACCTCCCGGCCCCGCACGACCAGAATCGCGCTCGGGTTCATGTCCGCCGAGGCCACCACCGCGGCCTCGTCAAACCCGTCCAAGTCCACATCTTTGACAAAGCCGACGTTCACGCCGTAGGCCGTAGTCGCTAGGGCGCCAGACAAGGCGAAGGTCACGACGCGGTAGGCGATATGGTGTGAGGGGTTGTCGAGGTTTATCGTCACGTTGGTCGCCGGGGTCCACGTCGAGTTCCCGGGCACCAAAAAGGCCTTGTTGTCTGGCGAGGACCCGATCAAGATATCGGCCAAGCCATCCCCGTCGAAGTCGCCCTGGCCAGCGGCCACGATCCCCATCGCCACGGACTTCATTCCCGTGATCGTGACGTTCGGGGTCGTCGCGACTCCGCCACTCTGGCCGAGATACACGCGCAGCGCAAACGCGTACGCCGGAGAGGCCGAGCCCTCCCCCACCCCCACGTCATCCACGCCATCACCGTTGACATCCCCGAGGCCCACCACCGGGGTGCCCATCCGGCTGTTCGCGGGCCCTTGGATGCAGAGATAGTGCTCCCCTTCACCCGCGGTGAATCCAAGGTCAAAGACATCCCGCTGCGGACCCGTCCCATGCCCATACAGGATGCAGAAGGCGTTGGCCGTCCCACCACCGACCGCCGCGTCGCCCAGGCCGTCGCCATTGACGTCGCCGATGCCGTACACCCGGCGCTGGAAGTCGGGCCCACTCCACGGCAAGTCACTGCCAAAAAACCTTGCGTCCCGCAAAGCGAAGTCCACGCTCGCCACGGCCCCCAAGGACATGGCCGAGGCGTTCCCCACGTCGTCATACGCCCGAACTGCGACGTAGTACCCCGCGAACCCGCTCGACCCTGTCTGAAGTTTGCAGGGCTTGCCGTTCTCTTCGACGTCGGGCGCGCGGATGTCCGGACCGGTGATCGTGAATGTCTCGGGCGTCCCTTGGACCTGCGGGACCGGGATTGGCGCGGTCCAGGCGAGCCCGGTGACGCGGCACGCCGTCTCGAAGTCATCGGCTGTCACGATGGGCAAGGTCGAGTAGCGGATGTCGTAAGAAGTGGCGGAGGTTCCCGGCTGGTCCCCGTTGTCCCCCGGCGCACTCCACTCGATGGTGACCGCAGGCCGCCGCGGGTTCACTGCGGTCACCGAGATGGTGGGCGCCGCAGGAGGCAAGAGGTCCACCGTGGCCGTGAACTCAGAGACCGCGGTGTTGCCCGCCTTGTCCTGAACAGTCACCCGGACCGTGCCTTGGGTCTGGTCCGGAAGGGTGACGCGGTTGAACTGGAGCGTGGCGGGTCTCGAGGCGAAGGTGTACGGAATCGAGAGGTTGGTTGGGGACAAGGGGTCGGTTCCCGAGGCGTGCGCATAGACCAAGGCCGTGACCTCGCCGCCCACCAGGTTAGCGTCGTCCGCCTGGAGGGTCAGGCTTCTTTGTAACCCCGGGGTGACCAAGTCCTCGTCGGCCTGGACACCCCATAGATTCGAGGACCCAGCGGCCGGCTCTGAGAATGCAATCACCGGGTCAGTGAGGTCCACCGTTACGAACAACAACCCGGACGACCCCTTGAGCGCTGCCCCCTCGTAGACGCGAACCTCCATGGTTGGTGTGGTCTCGTCTACAAACGTGACTTGCAGGGTCTCCGGATTGTTTTGGAATGGCTTCTGTTGGGTCTGGCTTCCGTTCACGAAGAGGCGCACCGTGTCAACCGCCCCACAACCCGGGGTCACCGTCACGCTCATGGTGCGGGTCACGCTGCCGCAATCCTCCCCTGGGGAGGGGCACACCGAGTTGTTGATGTACCCCCCTGGCGTGACTCCCCCAAGGATCACCTGGCACGTCAGCAACTGAATCGCCACCCCGGCGACTAGGGAGCCCTCATTGCCCACCTCGTCCGTCACAACCACAATGAACTTGTGATACGGACTGACTCCTGCCGGCACCGTCACGGACACGGAGGGTTCGAGTCCACCCGGATTCGTGATGCTCCCGCTCGCCACGGTCACCGGCGGGTCGCACAGCGCAAACGTCGCGTCGCAGTTCGATGCGACCTCCACGCGCCAGCCGTTGGAATCCAGGCTCATCCCGCCGAACGAGACCTCGACCTGGAACCCAGGCACCTCGGGGTGCGCATCGTCCGCGTCCGAGAGGATCGCTCCATGTTCCGGGGAGGCCAGATACACCTCGGGCGGGACCGTGTCCACGAAGGTGCCGAGGTCCGCGGACGTGGGGTTTCCGGCCTCGTCCGTGACCTCCGCGTGCAGTTCATGCGGCCCTTCGGTCAGGATGGGGTCCGTCGCGAACGGAATGACCACCCGTTGGTCCGGTCCCACCACCCCACTTGCAACCGGTACCCCGAAATCGCTCACAGTCACCGTCCGGCCCACCGCGTCGGACTCGAGGACGAGGTCTTGGCTGTCCCCGAACCGGACTACGCTCGGCGTCAGGAACAAAAGCGTGGGGGCTATGGTGTCCACAAAGGGCTCATAGGAAAGCACGCCCGAGGCGGGCGGCACTGGGCTTTGGTTCCCCACCGCGTCGCGCACAACCACGTACACCTGGTTCGCCCCCTCCTTCAGCGTCACGTCCACCGTGGCGCTTCCAGTGAACGGGGCGATGACCCCCTGCTGGAGCCCGTTCACAAAGACCGTGGCAGTCCCGGTCTCGCTACCCTGGATCGCGAGTTCATAGACCCGGCCTACGGCCTTCTGCTCCGCCGAGTTCAGAACCCCGGACGGCGGGAGAACATCGGAGGGCGAGGACAAGGACTGCACGACCGGGGCCACGAGGTCCTGGTACACGAAGCGCTGCCTTCTGCCCTCGTCCGGATGGTCCAGAGACGACACCCAAGGCTCCCCTTCCGCGATGCGGACCTCCGCGATCAGGGTGTGGAACCCGTCCGGCAGGTCCGTGACCGCCACTTGGGTGACGCCCCCACTCGGCGGCACGGTGGCCCTCGCCACCTCCCGGAACCCGATCGCCCCGCATGGGGACGCCCCGAGGGGGGCCTTGTCCGAGCAGATGCGCACATTGTCCGCCGCCTCCGGTGCGTTGAGGAGACTCACCCCGAGCCCGCGGAACGACCCAAGCCCCCACGCAATCGCGCACTGGTCCTGCACGCACGTCCCGCCCTCGGCGCACTGCGAGGATGCCGTGCACCCCGTGTTGGGCACGAAGGCCGGCGTGTAGATAGCGATGGTGGGCTGGTCCGCCCAGACAAAGACCAGGCGCTGTGTGGTCCCTGGGTTGCCCGCGGCGTCCGTCGTGCTGGCCGTGAGGACCACGGTCCCATTCGGAAGCGTCACCTGCGGAACCTCCAAGTCCCGCTTCCCCGCATCCGATACCGTCACCGGCGCAAAGACCACGACCTCCGACGGGACCTCGTCCAAACGACCATACGTCACGGTGATCGGCCTGCCCTGTTCGAGCCCGGTGTACCTCACCACCATCGTGTACTGGAGCCCTGGGGTGAGAGGGTCCTCGTCGGCGATAGGGGTCAACGAGTTCGTCGCGGGTGAAGGCCGATTGATGAGCAAGACCGGCGCGACTCGGTCCACCGTCACCGTGATGGGACCCGCGCTTGCCTGGAGCCCTCCGATATCCGTGGCCGTGGCCTCAAGGGTGCAAGACTTCTGGTCAGTCAACACCACGCCAGGGAAGACAAGTCCCTGGGCCTCGACAACCCCTGGGACCGTGGTGCTTGGGGAAGTCCCACACTTCCATGTCAAAGTCCCCGAGGACCCGGTCTCGAAGTTCGGCGCGGCCAGGACCACGTCCAGCACGCAGTCCTGACTGCCCGGGGCGCACGCCGGGTGGGCCAGGTTCAAGAACTCGCCGTCCGTCGGGACCTCGAAGGCGAGCGCGGGCGCGCCCGTCTTCAAATAAAGCGTGCGCGGCAGCGAGTACCCCTCGACCCCACCCCAGACAGCCCTGGCCACGAACTGGTCCCCAGGGGCCTCGGACAACGTCGTGACCTCGAAGGTGACTCGGCCCTGGGGGTCCGTCGCCCTTGTCTCGCCCTCCATCCCGTTGGTCAGGAGGGTCACTGGGACCGCCTCGAGCGGGGACGAGGCCGCATCCGTCACCTCGACCACCAGGTTGAAGGGCAGCACGGCCACAGGCCCGTCCTTGGGGGGCTGGACGATCACGACCCTCGGCGCCTGCGTGACGAGCGTCAGGATGCGCTCCGTGGTCGCGCCCTGGTTCTTTGCGAGGTCCACGGCCCAGGCCCGGACCGTGTTCGGACCGGGGATGAGCGTGACGCCATTGAAGACCACATCGGACCCCTCGCCCTGAAAAGCGCAGCGTTCGGGCTGGTCGTTCACCCGGAGACACACCGTGGTCCCCTCCCCGCCCCCGGAGACCACCCGCACGATGACCGTCATCTGGTGACCGGGCGTTTCCGGGTCCTCGTCCTCGTCGCCCGGGTTCAAGGCCGGGTCAATGGTGTCATGGTCCGGCTGCACGACCTCCACTTCGGGCGCGGTCCGGTCCAAGGTGAAGGGCACCTGGGTCACGTTCCCGGGGATGTCGGAGGCCACGTTCCCGTACTGGTCCGTGGCGTCGACTACAAGCGTGTATCCCCCATCGGGGATCGGGACCCCGCCGACCTCGAGGGGAAGGGCAAAGGACAACCCGGTCGCTAGGAAGGGAGCGGACGGGTAGTCAATCACCACGGTCCCTCCCGCATCCCTCACCTGGACCACGGGCACCTGTCCTGCGAGGCCCGCGGCAAAGACCTTGACCGCGACCTGGGCCTGATTGACGTACTGACCAGAAGCCGGCGCGAGGACCTTCAGCGTCGGCGGCGGCAACCCCACCGTGAACGCGACCTCGCCGGACGACCCAGGGTTCAGGGCGTTGTCGCGTACCTGGCAGCGGATTCTCTGCGTCAGGACCTGCACGTCAAGGATCACGGGGACGTCATAGACCCCGTCGCCCGCGACCTCGGCGATGACCGCAGAGCCGACCGTCACCGGGGTCGAGTCCAAGGCGTCCCGGCGGCAGCGGATGCTCAGCGTGGAGCCTGCTGTGACATCCTCGCCGAGCACCCGGAACGTGGTCTCGTATTTCGTAGTGGTCGCCGGGTTCTGGTCGTCCTTGGCGAGCAGCGTGGCCCCCTGCGGGGGGAAAACGAACGAGTACATGGCCATGGAGACCTTGGCCTGGAAGGAGGTGCTCGCCAGGCCCTCGCGGCCGCAGGCATCCTGGCCCGTCGCCACGACCGTGTAGGACCCGTCCTCTGTCAGATTCAGATTCACGTAGGCGAAGGCCCCTGCCTCGTCTGGCGCCACTTGGGCCAGGGGATTGTCATTCAGCGACAGGGACACGGGCGCCCCCGGCGCGATCCCGTGGGCCGTCCCGATGATGTCGAGCGTGAGCCCATTCTCCGGGTCCCCGTCCTTGTCGTCCAAAAGGGTGTAGGAAGCCTTGTCCGGCTTCGTCAGGGTCAGGACCGGGTCCACGAGGTCGAGGGTGAAGGGGATGCCAGGGGTCGAGCCCGTGCGCTCCGGAGCCTGGGAGTCCAAGACCTGGGCAGTCACCGCGACCTCAATGCCATCGGCCTGGCTCGCCTCATCCACGAGGGTCAGGGTGAACTGGGCCGTCCCGTTCTCGGCCAGAGGGGTCGGGCCAGCGGTCTGCACTGCGCCCCCGCCAACGGCGAACCCGATCATGGCCGTGTCGCAGGTCCGGTCCGGGTTGCTCACGGTGAAGGTCACCTGCACGCCGGGTGTCTCGGGGTCCATGTCGTCGAGCAAACAGGCCGTGTTCACGGGGAGGAGCGCCACACCACACGTCCCGATGTCCACCAGCACGGTCTTCGCGTCCGACCCTTCCAGACCCGCGAGGTTCGCGGCCCTAACCGCGACCTCGTAGCCCGCGGGGTTGTGGGTCAATGTCACGGCCTGGAACACGACCTCCCCGAGCCCGGTGCCCTCGTCCACCACGACCGGCAGGGTCGCGACAACCTGGCCAGCGATTTCCAGGAGGACGTCCTGACCGTCCTCGAGATGCTCGGTGCGGACCACGACGTCCACCTGAAAGCCTGGGGTGTCCACATACGCGGGTGGTTCGTCCGCCAGGGTCAACGACACGCTCGCCTGGCCCTCGCCCTTGGCGCCCGAGGCGGTCCAGAAGTGGAACGCGAGCACCGGGGCCGGCTGCGGGGGCACGTCTGGCGTGTCCGGGACATCGGCCAGGTCCATCCCCTCTGCCCCGTCCAAGACATCGGCGGCGTCGTGGACCTCCACCCCCTCCGAGACCTCCCTGCCCTCCGGCGTGTCCTGCGTCTCCGGCACGTCGGCGCCGTCTAGGAGGTCCAAGGTGTCGGGTTGCGCGTCCACCCCGTCAGGAGCCGCATCCACGGCATCCGGAGCCAGGTCATTGTTGGTCACCGACGGCGTCCCCCCTCCGGGACACCCGGTTGTGACAGCCAGCAACGCGGTCACTGCGAATGCGTTTGCCCATCGAGTCGTCATGGTCCTCCCCCCTTATCCCGACTGTGGCCGATGTCTGGTCAAGATCCGCTTGCGGACCAGGTCCGCGAGAAACGCCTGGAGGTCGCGCCGGATCTCCGTCTCGGGCGCGTCGTAACGGTCCGCAACCTCCCGCACCATCTCTTCGAGCGACGCCCCAGTCTCTACCCGCTTCAACACGAGGCTGCCGACCTCGTCCTCGACGCAGTGATAACGGTTGTCCGCGGTCAACATGTGATAGACCCCGCCGACCTCCCGCCAGGCGAGATCGTCTCGGAAGCGGTACTGGCGGCCTGTCGGGGACCTGGTCATGATCCTATCATGGCAATTCTTCGCCATCCCGTCAAATGCGTTACCAGCAAGTCCACCGCCCTAGTGGCCGCGACCCACGCGAGGAAGGCCGCCCGCGGTCCTCCACGGTCGAGCAGGAGCGCATATAACGAGGGTCTCCACAGGTCGAACACCCATAAAGGCGCGTCCCCGAGCGGCGCGACCCTCATCCGTCCGCCCACAGGCCCCCCAGCACCCCGCAACACAAGGGCCTTCAGCAGTGCCGCCCGCACCCCGCGCGGGGCCAGGCGGGCCATGACCCACGCCGGCACCTCGGTCCCGAACAGGCAACGGACCGCCTCTAGACTGTACAGGAGTGCCGAGCCGCAGCCCCACGACGCCGCGCGCTCCACCGTTGTGCCCCAGTCGAGCGACCGCATCTCGATCAAAAGCGCGAGGTCGAGGAACGGGCGCATGCCAGCGAGCATACCCGTGCGGGCCTGATGGATGCTCACGAGCACGAGGTGGTCCTCCCAGGCTGGCGCAAGCCCCATCGGGGTCGCAAGCGCACGCTCGAAAACCCCCTCGATGTCCACGAACAGGCCGAAAGGCTCATAGGACGGGCCGCCGTGGACCTCCACGAGCCCTCCCCCTGGGGCGTCGAGTTGCCGCTCCAAAGACCACCTCATGCTGAACGGTCGGGTCGGGTACGAGGTACGCAAGCGAAAGCCCGCACGTCGAAGCGCGTGGACCGCACGCTCCACATCGGCCTTGCGAACCAGAAGGTCCACGTCGCTCATCCCGCGCATCCACGTCGCAGGGTACAAAGTGTCTCGAAAGCATGCCCCTTTGATCAGCAAGTAAGGCACACCGGCTCGACCCAACAGGTCCGTGCTCAGGCGTAGCAACCGCTCCATGAAGAGGTCCTCACGGACCGCCTCGCGGGTCCAGACATCGGACTTCTCCCGCAGGTCGTCGCGGCCCCCGACGTGCCGTCCAGCCGCTGCGACCAGCCAAAGCAAGCCCTCGCTCCGGGCGAGGCGGGCCAGAGCACGAAACTCCGCTGGACTCAAGGACTCGAGCGCCCTCGCGGCCTCTGCCTCTCTCCGCGTGGCCGCCTCGTAAGCGACCCGCCGAACCACGTCACCGAGGCCGGCCCCGTGGCCATCCCAGTTCTCGGTCACCGAAGGACTCCAGGTACTCCCGCCAGACCCCCTCGCAGCGCGCATCGAGGGGACACGCGCGGCACACGGAAGCCTTGGCCTTGCCCTCCTCCACTCGATCCCGGCTCCAGTCCCGCGGACCCTGGTCTAGTTGGCGCACCTCGCTGCGCACGTACGCCCGGTAGTGATTCTCGGAGGCGATGCGATCGAGGTCCCCGAGCACGCACAAGGGCACGGCCTCGGTCACCGCCTCTCCCCCCGCGCCCTCCATGCGCCGAACCGCCTCTCTCAAGAAGGGCAACATCTCTTCAAGCCTTGGCACCACGCCCAGATAGTCCCGCGCCGCGTTCCCGAGCCCGTGCGGAAAGGTGAAGTTTGCCCGACGAACCCCGGCCCGGAGCAGGCAGTCCGCGATGGCCGGCAAGGAAGTCATGTTCACCCGCGAGATGACGACCTTTCCAGTCACCTTCTCGCCCGCGGCGGCGAGGGCCTGAAGCGCCCGGACGGTCTGCTCGAAGGACCCTGGGGCGCGCGTGACGCGGTCGTGGACCTCCGCGCAATCGCCGTGCAGGGCCACCACGAACCGCACGCCGAGCCCGCACAGGGGTTTCAGGGCCGAAGGATGGCACAGGACCCGCGCGTTCGTCTGGATGCCCACAGCAAACCCCAATGCCACCGCGCTCCGCACCAGCACGGGTAAGTCACGCCTCAAGGTTGGCTCGCCTCCCGTAAAGGTCACCAGGCGAAACCCCCGCCTGCGGGCGTCCGCGACCTCCGCCAAGACCTCGGCGGTGGTGCGGAAGTCCCTGCCCCGCGTCGCCAGGGCCCGCTCCCGCTGGTCTGCTACCACGCAGTGGATGCAGTTGTTGTTGCAGGCGTACGAGAGTTTGATGTCCAGGTGAGCGACGTGGGGGGTCTCCCCCACCTTGGCGATCCCGCCCGCCCTCTCTGGCCAGCGCGTCCTCACACGGGCACATCCCGCAAGAAGCGTGCCGCGTCCTCCGGCGGAGTGGGGTTGATGTAGAAACCCGTCCCCCACTCGAATCCCGCGGTCTTGGTCAGCCGCGGCAGGATCTCCAGGTGCCAGTGCCAGTCCATCTCGATCGTGGACCAGTACCCAGGCCGACGCGGCTTGAGGTGATAGGCCGGCGCCGTGTGAAGCATGTAGTTGTAGGGGGGGTCGTCAAGGCTGCGCTTGATACGCTGAAGGACCTCGCGCAGGTGGCGGGCCATGCGCGCGAGGCCCGCGTCGTCCATCAGCCCGAAGTCGTGCTGGTGCCTTCTCGGCGCGAGTGTCACCTCGAAGGGGAAGCGGGAGGCATACGGGCACCAGGACACGAAGTCCGCGTCTGCGGCCACGATCCGCGAGTGTGTGTCGAGTTCCTGCGCGATGATGTCGCAGAAGATACACCGCTCCTTGGCCATGTAGTGCTCGCGGGCGCTCTCAAGTTCCATCGCGACCGTTCTGGGCGTCACGGGCGTGGCGATCAACTGGGAGTGCGGATGCGCGAGGGACGCCCCTGCGGCGGACCCCCGGTTCCGGAAGACAAGCACGTAGCGGAAGCGCGGGTCGTTCCGCAGGTCCATAATCCGGTCCCGGTACATCGCGAGGACCAGCGTGATCTCGTCGAGGGAGAGGTCCGCGAGGTCCCGGTCATGGTGCGGGGTCTCGATGATGACCTCGTGCGCCCCGATCCCGTTCATGCGGTCGTACTGACCGACCGCGGCGCGGTCCAGGTCCCCCTCGATCCGGAGGGCCGGGAACTTGTTGGGCACGACGCGCACCCGCCAGCCGGGCCCGTTCGGGACCGAGCCGTCCCGGACCACCCGGATCTCGGGGGGGGTCATGGCCTCGTTGCCATAACAGAAGGGACACTTGCCGTTCCCTCCGGTATCCCTCTCGATCCGGAAGTCGGACGGGCGTCGGGCCCGCTCGGTGGCGATGATCACCCAGCGCTTCTGAACAGGGTCATGTCGAAGTTCTGGCATCGAACTCCTCTTTCCAACCGACTATCCTACACGAACCAATTTTTCAACTCGAATCCTTCCGGGTCGAACAGAAACTCGATCACCGAGTCCCACGGGAACCGTTCCATCTCCAGTTCCCCCTTCCCGAGGACCACGAAGAACTCGACCTGGAACGGATGGCCCTGCTCCACCCCGAACACCGTGACCGGAATCGCCGCCTCCAGGACCTCGCGCACCGCGACCTCCGCGCCCCGCACGAGCCCGGACGGGTGTCCCCCGGCCAGTCGCTCGACCACGCACCCCTGCGGGCACCCCCGGACCAACAGCGTCACCTCGGCTGGCCGGACGAAGTGCAGCCGGACGAAGCCATCCTCCTCAAGGAACCCGCTCAGGGGCGCGAACCCGTCGCACCGAACATACACCCGCTCCCGGTCGAAGCCGAAGTGGACCGAGGACAGAATCGGGTTCAGCCGGTGGATGGAGCCGTGGCTGAACTCGCACACCCCCGCACCGACCCACTTGTAGTACGAGTCGCGGAAACCCGTGATACGCGGCGCAATCGTGGCGGTCGGCGCGCGGACCGGGAGGCCGCGGGCATCCTCGTCCAGCGGGCTGTCGAGGAACTCGGGCGGGGTCATCCCGACCCGCCGGTACACGGCGCGCAGATTCTGGCGGAAGAGGTAGTCGAATTCCCGCTTGTGGACCGAAGAGTGCCCCTTGCCGAACCACCAGAACCAGTCCGACGCCTCGGCCCGCAAGAGCGGGCAATCCCCCACAAGGCCCGCCCGGTGTGCATCGGCCCCTGCCCCATCCCTGCCGTGGACACAGCACGGCCTCTCGGGGAGGTCGCGAACGACCTGGTAGGCCGCGGCCAGGGCCTCCCACGCCCGGTTCTTGACCGGGTCCCCAATCCACGTGTTCAGGTTGCCCTCTACCCAGGATCCCGTGGCCACCTGGGCCACCTCGTCACCAGCCCCGTACCGGTCGAGATACTCCGACAGGGTGATGGGCTCGACGAAATCGGACCTCTCAATGGCCCCGTACAGTGCGTCCAGGAACGGGTAGCCTCCGTCCGGGTAGAATTCCCACGCATTCTCGCCATCCATGGCGATGAGCACGATCCCCCGCTCGTCCGGGGCCTCCCGAGCCAGTTCCGCAAGGCATCCCATGAAGTGCGCCACCGACTTGTCGTTTGGCCACCGGCTATAGACGAACCCGATGTTGTCCGAGAGGGCGCGGTTGCGGAAGAAGATGGCGAGCCCGTTGTAGCGCAGCGGGCGCAGCCGCTCCTCCGGGGTCAGTTCCCCCCCAAGCGTGCGTCGCAAGACCTCCTCGTCCGAGGCGATCCAGCGAAGCCCGCGCGAGGCCATCAGCCTCACCACGCCGTCCGAGATCGCCCCCTCCGGAGGCCACATCCCGCTGGGCCGTCGCCCGAATTGGCGCTCGAACGCCTCGAGCGCGAGGTCCACCTGCCGCTCCGCCTCCGCCGGGGCCACAAAGCGCACGCCCGGGAGCGTCACGCCCGGGTCGGCCTCGAGGGCCGCGGCGCTCGTCAACAGAAGGGGCATGAGGGGGTGATAGTAGGGGCTCGTGGACAACTCGATCTGGCCGCTTCGGGCCAAGTCGGCGTACAGCGTCCCAATCCTCTGGACATGGGCCCGGCTCCGGGCGAGCAGGGCCTCCCGATCCTGGACCGTGAAACCCCGCCCCTTCCGGATCAGGGCCTGCACGACCTCATCTGCCTGAAGGGTCGGCCCGCACCACGCGAGCAGGAACAGGGTTGTCAGGTCGCGAAACTCGTCCGAATCGAGGACCCGGGCCGCGTCGCTCGCCCCGCGCGACGCCCGGTAGAAGTCGTACAACTGACGGAACCGAGGGAATCGCGCGATGAGGGGCTCCGGGCAGCCATCGAAGCAGGTCCGCAGCAAGAACTCGCGGCTCGCGGAGTCGAGGGCCTCCGGGTCCTGGGCCATCACCTCGAGCGTCTGGTCGTGCGCCGTGCCGGCCCCGTAACGCGCGACCTGCTCCCACAGCGACATCGTCACGTTGAAGTTCGCGCGCATGCGGGGGTGGCGGGCCACGAGCCCCGCCATGTCGCCGTAGTCCTTGGTCGCGTGCAGGTAGGCCCACGGAAGCACTGCGAGGCCCGTGGAGGGGTCCTCGTAGGGCGGCTGGTGCATGTGCCATAGAAACGCGACGTGGATCTTCTTCGCCATGATGGTCCCGACCCCCTTGCGACTACTCCTCCTCCAGCGGAGGCCCCAGGCCGTATTTTGCCAGTTTGTACCGCAGGGAGCGGAAGGTGATCCCCAGAAGGGCCGCCGCGTCCTTGCGGACACCGCCCGTCCGCTTGAGGGCATTCAGGAGGATGCGCTTCTCGATCTCCGCGAGCCGCCCCTCCAGGTCCAGGCCCTGCTCCGGGACCTGGGTGACGTCCTCGATGGGGCTCAGGGCCTCCGGACGCGCCTGCCGCACGTGCTCGGGCAGGGCGTCCATCTCGATCACCCTGCCCCGGGCGAAGGTGACCGCGTGCTCGATGATGTTTTCGAGCTCGCGCACGTTCCCCGGGTAGCGGAGAGACTTCAGCCTTTCCATCACCTCGGGTGCCACTCCGAGCGGTTCGCGGCCCATCTCCCGGCAGAACTTGTCCACGAAGTGCTGGGCGAGGTAGGGGATATCCTCGGAGCGCTCGCGCAGAGGAGGCAAGTGAATCCGGATCACGTTGAGCCGGTAATAGAGGTCCTCGCGGAAGCGTCCGGCACGGACCTCCTCGTACAGGTCCTTGTTGGTCGCCGCCACCACCCGGACGTCCACCTTGACTTCCTGGGTCCCGCCCACGGGCCGAATGGTGTGCTCCTGGAGGAACCTCAACAACTTGACCTGCATCGGGAGCGAGATCTCGCCCACCTCGTCGAGGAAGACGGTCCCCCTGTTCGCGGCCTCGAGGAGACCATGGCGCGTCGTGTAGGCCCCGGTGAAGGCACCGCGCACGTGTCCGAACATCTCGGACTCCATGAGGGCGTCCGGGATGGCCCCGCAGTTGACCACGACGAATGGGCCATCTTTGCGCGGCGAGTTGAAGTGGATGGCCCGGGCCACCAGTTCCTTGCCGGTTCCACTCTCGCCGGTGATCAGCACGGAGGTCTTGGTCGAGGCCACCCGGGCAATCGTGTCGAAGACCTGCCGCATCCGGGCGGTTTTCCCCACGATGTGCTCGAACCGGTAGCGACCGGAGAGTTCGCGCCGCAATCGGATGTTCTCGAGGGACAGGGCGCGCCGCTCCAGGGCCTTCTCGATCAGGACGCTGATCTCCTCCAGTTTGAACGGCTTCGCCACGTAATCCAACGCCCCGCGCTTCATGGCCTCGAGCGCCGTCTCCACGGTGGAGTACGCGGTCATGATGATGACCTCGCACTCTGGCGATATGGCCTTGACGCGGGACAGGACCTCGAGCCCCCCCTGTTTCCCTAGTTTTAGGTCCGTCAGCACGATGTCGAATTCTTCGTTCTCGAATAGACGAAGCCCCTCCTCGGCCGAAACGGCGCTGGCCACCTCGTGCCCGGCCTTGCGCAAGAACATCTCGAGGACCTGCCGGAGGGACGAATCGTCTTCGATCACCAAAATAGAGGCCATCGTCCGCCCGGAGTTCAGCAGAGGCCCGCGGGGCAATGAGCGGAGCGGGAGACGGGATTCGAACCCGCGACGTCAACCTTGGCAAGGTTGCACTCTACCGCTGAGTTACTCCCGCCTTGTCAAACAACCGGGCGAATTGTTAGCGGGTGACGCCCGTGCTGTCAAGGACCAGGATTCAGGTGCGGCTCGCGATCTTCGCGCGCCGCACGGCGGACAAGTCAGGGCTCGCGCGCCCGGCGCGCGAGGCCTCGGGCCAGGTCGTGGCCCTGAAGGACGTGAAGGGAGAGGGAGGCCTTGCAGGTCGCGCAGACCGAGGCGCAGAAGAGGGGGCCTCGGGCGAGCCCCCGAGGCCGCCGCACGCGTGTCCCCTGGGCACTGGACGACGCCATTGGGGCACAGAAACTCAGGCGGACGTTGAAGGTCCGTTGCACCGCCACCAAGACGACCCCAGCCCGCCTCCAATCCTGCACATGGAGAGGGGCCTCCCGGTTGAGACCCGCGAACTAGCCAGGGTCGAAGCCCTTTCAGCAGGGTATCACCGTGAGCGTTTGCATGAGCCCTAGAGCGGGGGACCTGGGCCTCAAGGCATCAAGGCGCTTTCGGAAGCCACAGGAGGGCGGCGGTAGATACGTCGTCCGTGTAGTCCTTGGCCGGGTTGCTTGGATTGAGGTCGAAGCCCCAGCGCGAAGAGGGACCGTCCAGCCATACCTGGTAGCCCCGGAACATCACCCCCTGGCCCCTGGCCAAGTCATAGACCCCAAGGTCTGCCAACTGGCCGAGACCACTCGAATTCTTCTCGTCACTTTGGATCCCCGTGCCCCGGAGGAAGATGTTTTTCTGACCCACCGCGATCTCCGGACCCGTGTACGCCGTGGGTGGGACGACCCCCGAGCAGGCCTCGCACCACCGAAGCAGACTCCGCTTGAGGTACAAAAACTCGAGGTCAATCCCTCCATCTGGCTGACCATCCTCGTCGAAGTCGCGGTCCGTCTCGAGGACCGTTGGCGACGTCGGGTCGGAGGACAGGTCTATCACCACAATGGCATGGCGATCCAGGTCGAGACGCTCGTTGCCAACCCCAAGCTGGACCGATGCCTTTTTGCTGGCCGACTTGCAGTTCGGCATGGCGTATAGACGCCCCCCGTCTGGAGAGACCGCAAACGAGGTCACGAGCCGGCCGTACGAGGTCGTGTCGAGTTTCCCAAGGGGGTTCAAATCTGTGTCATAGAACGAGATATCGTCGTCGTTGCCCACGGCGACGACCTTCTTCCCCTTCATCGTGACCACGGCAATCGCCGGAACCCAGTTGTTGGAGGAGTCGCAGGTATCCTCCGCAGTCCCCGAGGTGACCTGATTTGTGGTCTGGACGCCGGCACTTACATCGAATTTGTAGACAGTGTTTTTGTCAACAAGTTTGGACCAAGATGGTTCCAAAACGAACACGCTCTGGCCGTCCGTGGCGATGCCCCGCAAAAGCCGAGCGCTATCGAAGAACGGATCTTTGTCTTTGTCCAAGGCGACCACCAGGCTGCCTTGCTGGCCATTGGCCATCCCGGTCACGTCCACCACGACCAAGGGGTACGGGGCCGAACTGGTTAGCGCCCCTGCACCTTTGAAGGCGATCAGGTACAAAGTCTCTTTGCCCTCTGTGACGACCGAGACGCCGCGACACGGCCAAGGATATCGTTCAGGGTCCAACCCCTCCGTGCTACCCCCTTTGTAGTCGGGGTGCGGGATCAGGACGGGCTCCGCGTTTCCGAAGGCCAGCCTCTCCTTATCGAAATGGAAGACATACGCGCCCGGGGCGCCAACCGCAATCACCCACAGTGCGGAACCCTGGCCCTGCACAAACCCGCAGATGTCTCCTTCGAACGGCTTGCCCTGGTACTGAAGGACAATGGGCTCGAGGGTCGTAAAGGTCGAGAGGTCCACGACCTTGATTTCGTTCCGGAAGACGTCGGTCCCACTCGAGGCGGTCAGCAACAGCCCCTCTTCCGTGCTCGGCGGGAACGCGGGGTCTTCGAACAGAAGCGAGCCGAGCAATACCCCCCCCACGTCGGCGGTCTGACGATCGATCAGGGTGACCTCCTTGGCCCCGGCTGGGGGATTCTTGCCAGATTGCGGGGCCGGAGCCCCTTCCGCCACCTGGACGACGTCCATCGGCCCGAGTCCGCCCGTCTCGTCAAACCCACCTTGGTACTGTTTGCTGTACTTCGTGTCGAGCGCGAACCGCACGTACCAGGTCCCTGCTGGCAGTCCCTCAACGGTCACGTCCTTCGGAAACCCGGTTGAGTACAGTTCTTCGTCCAGAACCTTTTTCGTCAACGCCACGGTCTTGCAATCAGGGTCTGCGCAGAGTTGCAGATAGAGGTCGCCCCGGAAAATGTAGTCTGGGCTCGTGAGATACTGCTTCAACAGGTCAACAACCTGAAGCGGAAAGTCCTTGATAAGTTTGACCTTGGCGGTGAGGGAAGCCTCCCCCGTAGTCGGAAGGTCTGTCCCGACACCGTCATACCCTGTCAGGGCGTCTGGGCCTCCACCCGTATCTCCACCACTCGTGGTCTCCGAGGCACACGAGGCCCACAAGAATGGAACGACAAACACTGTCCAGGCTACCATCACGCGTTTCATTGTTCCCTCCTTCGTGCAACGCACTCGCCAGTCGAGCGTCCCTTTACATCCAATCCCTCTCGATTGTCAACTCGTCACTTCACACGAGTACGAGTTCCCTCTGAAGAGGTCCTGTCACCTCGACGACCCCTTCCGACCGGATGAACACGTCTATCTCGGTCCGCACTGCCATCCGGCCCGGTAGGTAGATCCCCGGCTCCACCGAGAAGCAGACCCCCGGCATCAGCAAGCGCTCGTCGCGGGTCTCGAGGTTGTCCAGGTTGACCCCGTTGCCGTGGACCTCGGTCCCGATCGAGTGGCCTGTCCGGTGCACGAAGAAGTCCCCGTAGCCGGCCTCCCGCACCACGGCACGGCACGCGTCATCCACCTCGAAGCCGCGGCACACTGCCCCCCGCGCGAACCGCTCCCGCACGAAGGCCACTGCCGCGTCCCGTGCCCGACAGACCACATCGAAGATGCGGACGTACTCCGCGGGCGGCTCCTCCCCGGCGTAGCCGCACCAGGTGATGTCCGCGAAGATGGTCCCCTCGCCGCGCAGCCGCGCCCACAAGTCCACGAGGATCGTGTCACCCCTCCGGATGGGGTAGGTGTTCCCTGGAGTCGGCAAGAAATGGGGGTCCGCTGGATGTTCTCGGACACCTACGATGGGCCACTCCCCTCGGCAGTCCAGCCCTTCTTCCTCGAAGCGCCGCAGGATGAACTGTTGCAGGTCGTACTCTGTCAAGGTCTCGCCGTGGCGAAGGGCCTCGCGGATGCGCTCGAAGGCGTCGTCCTTGATGCGGTACAGGCGCCGCGCGGCCTCCACGTGCGACTGATAGCCCTCCTCGCCGATGCACGCCTCGAAGACCTGCACGAGGTCCGCGGAGGACACCACCGTGGCCCCCGCAGCCCGCACGAGGTCCAACGTCCCCCCGTCCACGAGCGAAACGGACGGGATGCTCCCTCCCGGCGAGTACTGCATCGCCACGGTGCGCCCCTCGACGAGGCCCCGCAGGACCTCCTGGAGTTCGGACCACGACAAGTAGAACCGCTTCTCGCCTGGGAGGGCGTCCAGCCGGGATGGCTCGACCCGACTCACCACGCGGACCGGGACTCCAGTGGCCGGCACCAGGTAGAACCATCGGCGCGAGGTGAACACCCCGAAGTCAAGCCCCAAGATGCGGTACGCCACCGGGTCACGATTGTGGAAGTCATAGAAAAGCCACCCATCTAGACCCGCTGCACGCAGGGCCTCTTGGATCCGCTCGATGCGCATCATCGTGCCCTCTCCGCGCCGTCCTCGCCGCCCATCATCACATGGGCGAAGACCTTCGCGTCGTCCACAAGGTTCGAGACCCACGCATACTCGTTCGGCTGGTGGCCGGTCTCGTCCATCCGAGACCAGACCACGGCGGGGAAGCCGTAGCGGCGGAGCGCAGCGGCCACGGTCCCGCCCCCGATGCCGCGGGGCCGCGCCCGGACGTTGTACACCCGCTCCACGGCGCGGATGACCTGCTGGACCAGCGGGGCATCCGCGGGCGTCGGTGGGGCCGCGTCCTCCCGCTGGACGACCTCCACCTGGACCACAACTCGGTGGTTGCGGGCGACCTCGTCGCACAGGCCCCTTGTCACCGCGAGGACCTCCTCCACCGACACCTGAGGGAGGATTCGACAGTCCATGTAGAAAACATCCTCGCCGGGGACCGTATTGATGTTCTGGACGTTGCGCTCCCTCTTCGTGGGCTCGAACGTGGACATGGGCGGGTCGAAGACCGGGTCCCGGGTCTCGAATCGCGCGTACAGGTCGCGCAAGCGGACCACGAGGTGCGAGCCCGCGACCATGGCGTTCTTGCCGAGATGCGGGGTGCTCGCGTGTACCTGCCGGCCCACGGTCCGGACCTTGAGCCACAAGATCGCCTTCTCCGCCACCTCGACCAGGGAGCCGTCCTCGTTGCCCGCATCCGGGACCAGGAAGGCGTCGTCCGGTCCGAAGAGCCCCCGGTGGTTCTCCAGGAGCCACCGGATCCCATGGGTGCTCCCGGTCTCCTCATCCGCAACGAACAAAAGACCCACGTCCGTGGCGGGCTCGATGCCGAGTTCCCGAAGCGCCCGGGCCGCGAAGACTGAGCCGACGAGCCCCTGGTGGTTGTCCTCCGCTCCCCGGCCTACGAGCTTGTCTCCCTCGATCCGCAGCGTGAACGGGTCAGATTTCCACTCCGCCAGGTCGCCTGGCGGGACCACGTCGAGATGGGTCATCAACCACAGGCACCGGGACCGGTCCTTGCCGGGGAGGCGCAGGAACAGATTCGGCCGTGGGACGCCGTCGTCCATCGCGGTCAGGCGCTCGGGGGGCGGCAGACCGGCCGCCGGCAAGTACTGCTGGAGAAAATCGGCCTTCTCGGCCTCGCCCGGTCCCCCGTTCGCCGGTCCCACGGCGTTGCGCCTCGTCAGTTCGGCCATGAGGGCGACCATCTCGCCCCTAGCCCCGTCGAGCCAGCGGCGCACGCGGTCGAAAGGGGTCTCCTCCCTGCGAGGACGGGGCATGGTGCATCGCCCTTACTTGCAGGCCTTCGAGACCTCGTGGGCCAGGCGCGAGACCCACTCCGTGTCCTTCGCGGCCTCGATCCAGGCCGTGGTGAAGTCCTGGGGGTTTTGGAAGCCGCATTTCCGGTAGATGTCCAGGATCCGGTCCATCTCGCCCTTCTTCTGGGCGCAATAGACCTCCTGGTAGCAGGCCCACAACCGGTCCTTGTCGAGGGCCGGAGCCCCGCCGGAAGGGGCCTTGGGGGACCCGGCCTCCTCCGGCTCGGGGGCCTCGGCTGGGGAGGGGGCCGCGTCGCTCGGGAGCGCCGGAGCCGCGATGGGCCCTCCTGGGTCCGGGGCCTGGGCCGTCGGCGCCGCGGGTGGCGCCTTCTCGGTCCGACAAGACAGCGCCACGACCGCAATCATCAGAACCGTCCACGCGAGGGTCGTCACGGTCCTTCCATCGGCGGCCACCATCTCCTACCACCTCCGTGCGCGCCTCACCAGGGGCTATTGAAACAGACAATCGCCCCTCTTGGCAAGAGCATTCGGCGCGTCTGCCCGTCCGCGTCGTCGGGGGGGCGGCTTGGCACGAAAGGTGCTGGATTTTGGGCGGACGATCTTCTAATCTAGGGGGAGGCAGCCCCGCGGAGGAGACAACCGCTCGCAGTGACGGGAGAAACAGGGGCGAATGAGCGTGGACCCCGGGCGGGGGTATGAAAATATTGCGCACGACAGTGTCACCAGCGGTCAAGGAGGCGTCATGAGACTCTATCCAAACTGGCGAACCTCCGTACTGGTGGGGATGAGCGTGGCCGCCATTGGGATCGGCTGCGACTCCTCGGAGGGCGGCGGGGGAGACACGGGGTCCGCTGGCCCAGGCGCCGGGGCGGATACGGGGAGGGGGGTGGACACGAACGTGGCGGATACGGGCCCGGCGGCGGAGGTGCCGGGGGACCTGCCCCTCCCGGACACGCTTGCGTCGCACGCCTCGCCCCTGGAGGGCGCGCCCTGCACGCCTCCGACCCCGGCCATCGTCATCACCGAGGTCATGATTGACCCGGCCGCGGTCGCGGACACCTACGGGGAGTGGTTCGAGGTCCACAACCCTGGCGCGACGGCGATTGATCTGAAGGACTGGTGGCTTCGGAGCGATGGTCAGACGCAGCACAAGGTGGCCTCTACCGTGGTGGTCCCTCCGGGCGGGTACGCGGTCCTGTGCCGCAACTCGAACCCGAGCCTGAACGGGGGCATCGCGAACTGCGCGTACCAGTACGTCGGCCTCTCGCTCGCAAACACATCGAACGACACGGTCGAGGTGGCCGACCCCTCCGGCACCACGGTGGACATCGTGGCCTGGGTCGCGACGTCTTCCAAGCACGCCCCGGTAGGACGCTCCATTGCGCTGCGCCACCCATTCCTCGACAACGCGAGCATCGAGTTTCCCTCGAACCCGGACAACCCCGAGTCCTGGGCGAGCCTGAACTTCAGCCCCTCTCTGGTCCAGTACGGAGACGGCGATTACGGCACCCCAGGCGCGAAAAACACGGACGTCTGGCAGGTGGTCGAGGCCGCAGACTGCAACGACAACGAGGTCTGCACCTACGACCTTTGCGAGGCCGGGGCCTGCCACCACGAGTGGAAGACCGGCTGCTGCCATGCGAATGCCGACTGCAACGACGGAAACGTCTGCACCCAGGACGTCTGCAATCAGCAGAACAATACGTGTTCGAACAATCCCATCCCCAACTGTTGTACGCAAAGCTCAGACTGCGAGGACGGGAATCCCTGCAACTACGATTACTGCTTGAATGGGACCTGTCGGTTCTCCTCGTACAACGTGGTTCCGGGTTGCTGCTGGGCGCCCGAAAACGACCCGGCCACGGGCCAGCCCTGGAACCCGCCCGAGAAGAAGCAGCAGTACGCGGACGCCCAGTGCGATGACAAGAACGTCTGCACGGCACCGGACTACTGCGACCTGAACACGAACACCTGCCAGTCCGGTCCGCCGATCCAGGACTGCTGTATCGTCAACGTGGACTGCGACGACGGCAACCCCTGCACGATTGACCTGTGCTACGCGAATGAGTGCTCCAACACCCCGAGGCCCGGCTGCTGCACCCAAGACAGCGATTGCAACGACGGCGACGCATGCACCAAGGACATCTGCGTGCTGTCGTCGTGCCGCAACCTCGCGGACCCGAACGCCTGCTGTCCGAGCCACGCCTGGTGCGCGACCTACCAGAACGACGGCAACCCCTGCACCGACGAGAAGTGCCTCTACGACCCGAACCTCGGGGTCAAGGCCTGCCAGCACGTGTACAAGCCGTTGTGTTCGGTGTCCTGCCCCTACCTGGAGTCCTTCGATGGCGCGAGCACGTTCCAGAGCGTGGGTTGGAGCATCCATGATTACGGCACTGCGGCCAAGAATAACTGGTTCATTGATGATACCGGGACCCTCGGTCCGGACAAGCACGTCCTGTTCACCTGGAACCCGACGACCGTTCTGGTCAAGAGCGTGAACGTGTCGCCGCTCGTGGACTGTTCCCTGGCCGCAGTGGACCAGTGGAACTTCACGAAGTCCGTGACCTTGGAATGGCGCATGGCGTACAAGCACTACCAGGCTGGCCAGCCCGTGACGCTCAAGGTCGTGGCGACGGACACCGGCGATTACGAGAACGGGATCGTCTTGTGGCAGACGACCACGGACCAGGACATCGAGTACGACATCTTCCACGCGACCCTGCCAGACAGCCTCAAGTTTTCCACCCAGATTCAGATCGGCTTCATGGTCCAGACGAACTCGACCGTCTATCTGGACTCGTGGCGCTTCGATGACGTGAAGGTCGCGGCCGGCGTGCCGAACAACCTGCTCAAGGTCCAGTTGTGGCGGTGCACCGACGCCACCTGCTCCAACATCAACTCGGACCCCACGACCAAGGTCAGCGAAACGCTCGGGGCCTTCCCGACCCTCACCATGGCCCTGACGGATCACTTCCGTTACCAGATTTGCTATCGCGACGTAGACGCGGACTCGGGCGCTTACATGTACTATGGCCACGCGCACGCGGACCTGGACCCTGGCGGGCCGCTCGACAAACCCGGGTTCGTGGCCCCGGTTTTGCTGGTCGGACAGAACTCGTGCACAACTCTGGAGCACCAGGCCCAGGCCTATTGCGGCAGCGAGGAGGCGAGGTTCTTATGCCAGGTGGACGTGAACCCGCAGAACAACGAGGCTTACGCCGGGGTCTATCGGGTCGGCATCCGGGCCTTCGATGAATGGGGCAAGCCCGAGAAGCACAGCCCGTTCGAGTCCCTGGCCAAGGCCGATATCATCCTGCTGATCCCGGATGGCTACCTGGTGTGGGCCCCGCTCGGGCTTGCGGACCCCTCGGCCCTGGCGATCAAGGCCGCGATCGTCGCCTCTGGACGCAAGGCCCAGGTTGTGACGAGGCTCGATACCATCCCGGATCTGACTCGCTACAGCGGGATCTTTGCCACCCTGGGGGTGTACGGTCGCTACCACACCTTGACGGAGGCCGAGGCCACGCTCCTCAAGAACTACCTGGATGCGGGAGGGCGGCTGTACCTCGAGGGGGGCGAGTTCTTCTACACAGGCTCCCCGCAGCCACAGACGGTCCTGCACCCCTATTTCAAGATCACCGGCGTCTCGGATGGCACGTCCAAACTGGACGGGCCGCTCGCGGGGCGCAACTTCGTGTGGGGGATTGACCTTGCCTATAGTCAGAACCCGCTTTACAACGCCTGGAACGACCGGATTGCGCACACGCCGGGCGAGGGCGGGCGCGAGGTCCAGCACAACGCGGGGAGCAAGACCTTCGCCACCGCCGTGACGTACGACTCCGGAACCTACCGAACCATCGGGGCCTCGGTCCTGTTCGGAGGGCTCCAGACTGGCACAGGGGGCAAGACCCCGGCGGACTTGATGGCCAAGTATCTCTACTTCTTGGAGAACGGCTATCCCCCATGTTCCCAGGTCGAGCAGTGCGAAGACTTCGAGGTCTGCACGGAAGATGCCTGCGTGAACGGGGCCTGCGTCAACGCCCAGATCCCAAACTGCGTCCCGTGCGAGGACGACCGGCAGTGCGGCGAGGACCAGGCGTGCGCGGTCTCCAAGGGGTACTGCGTGGACATCGTGTGCGATGGGTCCGGGGCGTGCCCGGTGCGGGAAGTGTCGTCGGAGGTCCCGCAGAACTTCGGGGCGAATCCGACCATGGTCTCTGCGAAGGTGCATGTCACCCAGCCGGGCCTCGTACGGGACGTGCAAGTCAAGGCCGGCGCGGCGCACTTTTACCGGGGCGATGTCCGGTTGAGCCTGAAGGCCCCGGACGGCACCTCGGTCGTCTTGCGGCAGGCGAATCCCGCGGACGCGAAGCAGGGCATCTACGAGACCTACGACATCGGGGTACCCGTGGCCTCTGGCGAAAGCCTCGATGACTTCACTGGAAAGGTCCTGGTCGGGGACTGGCAACTCGTGGCCGAGGACACGAACCCGTTGATCTACAACGGTCAGTTGCAGGGATTCCGGTTCTACGCCTCGTTCCATTCGCCACCCTGCACCGCCCCAAGCCAGTGCGACGACCAGAACCTGTGCACGGCAGATGCCTGCGTGAACGGGTTGTGCCAGTGGACCCCCACGGATTGCGACGACGGCGACCCGTGCACGCTCGATGGTTGCGACCCTGGAACCGGGCTCTGCGTCCACACCCCGATCCCGGGCGCCGGGTGCGGGTGCGTGAGGCACTCGGACTGCCCTCCGGATGAGGTGTGCCTCGCCGACGGGCTCGACTCCGTCTGTGACCCGGTGAGTGGGCCCCCGGACTGTCACTGCCAGCCTATCTGCGATGCGACCTTGTACGGGGCGGACTGCCGGACCTTCCCGCTCCAGAGCGGCCTGCCCGTTGCCATCCCGGACGCAAACCCCGCGGGCGTGACCAAGACGAGGAGCGTCACCGGCGAGACCGGCGTGGTCCGCAAGGCCTGGGTCAAGGTCGTGACCGAGCACACGGCCATCGGGGACCTGATCGCGAAACTCTGCCGTGGCTCGAAGTGCGCCTTCCTGCACTACTTGAGCGGCGGCAACGACGACGGCTTCCACAAGGTCTTCGAGTACGACCCCTCGGACGGCCCTGGCGACATGACGCTGTTCAACGGGTTGTCCCTGAACGGAGACTGGACCCTGACCATCAGCGACAACCTCGCCGGCGACCTCGGGACCTGGAAGGCGTTCACGGTGTATGTCCTGCGGACCGGCTGTTACAAGAAGCAGGACTGCGACGACCAGAACCCCTGCACGATTGACGATTGCGAAGTGAACGGGGACGAGGGGACTTGCACTCACACCGCGGTGCAGTGCCAGCCGACCGGCAACCCCTGCAAGGTCCGCGAGTGCAACCCGGCGAGCGGCCAGTGCGAACTTGCGAACCAGCCGGACGGGACGGCGTGCGACGACGGCCTTTACTGCACCGAGGACGACACTTGCCAGGCCGGGACCTGCACGGGTGGCCCGGCGAAGGACTGCTCGTACCTGAACGGCAACTGCGTCGTCGGAATCTGCGACGAGGCGCTCGATTCGTGCAAGCCGCAGAAACTGACGAATGGCGAGCCGTGCGACGCGGGCGAGCCGTGCCTAGGCGGGGACTACTGCGACGCGAACGGCGACTGCCAGCAGGGCAACATCCCGGCCTGCCCGTGCACCAAGGACGAGGACTGCGTGGACGACGGGGACAAGTGCAACGGGATCTTGGGGAAGTGCAATCTCCAGACCGGCTTCTGCGAACTCTCGCAGCCGCCAGTGGACTGCGAGGCGACGAACCCACCACTTCCCGAGTGCAAGGTCTATCAATGCATCCCGCTGACCGGGGAGTGCGTCGTGAAGAACGCCCCGAACTTCAGCCCGTGCGAGGATGGCCTGTACTGCACGGTGGGCGATTACTGCGAGAGTGGGGTGTGCTTGCCGGCGGTCGCGAGGGACTGCTCGTACCTCGACGACAAGTGCCTTCAGGGGGTGTGCGACGAGGGCGCGGATGCGTGCGTGGCGCAGCCAAAGCCTGTGGGCACGCCGTGCGAGCGGGATGGCCAGGGGTGCACCATTGACAAGTGCGATGCCTCGGGCGAGTGCGTGTTCGATTCCAACGTGGACTGCTCGTGGATGAGCGAGGAGTGCAACCCCGCCATCTGCCAGAACCTCGGGTGGGGCTCGTACGAGTGCATCCACGACCCTGAGCCGGATGGGAAGCCTTGTACGGACGACGGGAACTTCTGCACGGACGACACCTGCCAGGCCGGGGTCTGCATCCATACCCTGCGCGAGCACTGCCAGACGTGCGGGACCAACGCGGACGAGCCCTGCCCGTGCGGGGGCCAGCACTCCTTCGATGCGGGCGACAACACCTGCGGGACCAAGGACTCGTGCGTGGGTGGGATCGCCGGAGCGGATCAGGGGCTGTGCTTCCCGACCTGCGGCCAGCCAGGGAACCCCGCAGTGCCGGGGACTTGCATCGAGGTGCACTCCGGGGTGATTGACAAGCCGATCACCGAAAAGAACACCCCGGAGACGCCCAATGGGTGCACGACCCACAAACTGACCGTGTCGTCCTCGTACCAGTACGTGGCGCAGGCCCTGGTCAAGGCCGAGGTCTTCCATTCCTACCTCGCGGATTTGACCGTGGAGGTCATTGACCCGCAGGGGTACGCGCACCTCGTGTGGAACCATTTGGGCTTCGCGGAGGATAACTTCTTCAATACCTTTGACTATTCGTTGCCAGTGCCATACCCAGAGATCCGCACGTCGGGCGTGCCCATGTGCTCACTGAAGGGCGAGCAGTTGAACGGGGACTGGTACATCCGCATCTGCGATACCGGCCCAGGAAACGGTGGGTACCTGCATCAGTGGTCGCTCTACTTCCGAGGGAGCAACGCCCCGGACCTGAATCCGGGCCACCGGTGCGAGGACGCGATTGATATCGGGAACATTGACATCAACCCCGCCCAGCCCTTCTCGGGCACGACCGAGTGCTCAGTCAACAGCATCTCGATCTCGGGATGCGGCTCGTCGCCGGGGCCGGACCGGATGTTCAAGTTTTCTCTGACCGTGCCCAAGCGGGTTACCATCACCCTGCCCCAGCCGGAGCGCGACCTGATCCTCTATTTGAAGGAGACGGTGGGCGGGTCGTGCGACCCGACGGGCTCCATTGCCTGCTCGAACGCGGCAGGGGCTGGAGGGCCACCCGAGGTGATTGACCGCCAGATCCTGACGCCCGGGACGTACTATCTGGGCGTGGACACGAACGGCTACCCGTACGACTACGGACCGTTCACGTTCTCGATCCGCGTGCGCACCCTGCTTCCGGACGGCGCGAACTGCGTGGACCCGGTGCTCGGGCCGCAGGACCTGGACTGCCTGAGCGGGCATTGCCGCAACGGCTACTGCTGCAACCCGGGCCCGCTCGGCCTCAACGACTGTTGCCCGGGCGGGGAGTGGCCCGTGCCCCCGAACGGGAGCGACCCGAACCTGATCAAGCAGGACCCGAACTGGCTCTCGGCCCAGGCGGTTTGCCCGGCCCAGTACAAGGAGGCCCCGGTCTGCGACCCGGACCCCGAGCCGGACCAGGGCGACTTCGTGAACGCGTGCCAGGGCCATCGCTACGACGCGAACTGCGTGGACCACGTCTGCACGAAGACTTACGTGGACGACGACGTGGCCTGCGATGCGTCGGTTATGTCGAACCGCTGCGGGCTCTTCATCTCCGAATACTGCGGCGACGACGGGCCCTACCCGCCCGGCGCCCAGACCGCCCCGAACTGCCTGACCTCGTGCCTCCAGCCGGGGTCTTCCTGCACGCAGCACTCGCAGTGCGGCCAGAGCGCCCGGTGCGTGAACGGCAAGTGCGAGAACGACTCGTTGTGCGACCCGAACGCCCACTGCGATGTGGACCCGCAGAACTCGCAGAACTCGGTCTGCATCGCGGACCTCGCGGACGGTGCGCAGTGCGACGAGAACTCGGACTGCGTGAGCGGCCACTGCCAGAACGGCTACTGTTGCCAGGCCGGGGATTGCTGCCCGACCAACGACCCGGCCGGCGCCTTGAAGTGCCCGGCCTCGTACACGGTCTCGCCGTCTTGCAACCAGAGCAGCACCTGCGACGGCGAGAGGAAGGACCCGGTCTGCGTGAACTACATGTGCGGCCAGATCACGGTCCAGGACGACTGCGCGTGTGGCGGGCTGATGGCGTTCAATTGCGGGCTCTACGTGCCGCAGTTCTGCGCGAGCGCCCCGAACCCGCCGGACCCGGATGCCCCGCCAGGCGCGTGCACGCAGTCGCCCTTCCCGATGCCGGCGAACGACCCGAACAAGAACGCCTGGGAGTCCCCGAAGCCCGAGTGCCCGACCTCTTGCCTGATTCAGAACTCCTCGTGCACGAAGCACTCGGATTGCCCGTACGGGGGGTGCAACCTGGCCGCCGGTAAGTGCGAGGATGATCGGATGTGCCTGGATGTGGCGAACTGCGACCCGGACTCGGAGAATCCATCCAATTCCATCTGCAAGGCGGACCTGCCCTATGGCTATCCATGCGACGAGGACCGGGACTGCAAGAACTACGCGGACCCGGCGCTCGATGGCCACTGCCAGAACGGGTACTGTTGCCTGACGGGCGATTGCTGCGCGATTGACCTGGGCGGCTCGTGCGACCCGCAACAGTACCCGCACGGCTGTCCGAACCGCATGGTCTGCCCCACCCCGAGCCCGCCGAGCGGGTACTGGGCCGCGAGCGTGTGCGACGACCAGAGCACCTGCCAGGGGCATCGTGTCGAGGCGGTCTGCAACGCGACTTTCACGTGCGGCTCGATGGACGTCCCGGACGACCGGGGCTGCACGGCCGACATGGTGGCGAATGAGTGCGGGTGGTACGTCTCGGTGTACTGCAATGGCCAGGAGAACCAGACTCCGCCTACGTGCCCGACCACGTGCTCGGTCGATGCGGGCTGCGACCCGAACGCCCACTGCGACCCGCCGCCGCTCCTGACCGGGTGCGACGAGCCCACATGCGCCCCGAATGAGTCGCTGCTCCAGCCGCAGTGCGTGTACCCGGACGGGATGTGGTCGTGCAAGTTCGACTACGCCAACCACCCGCCGGCCGCGGACGGTGCAGGCAACATCTGTCAGCCGAGGAAGCCCAATGACTGGGCGTGCAACGAGGCCTCGGACTGCCTGTCCGGCTACTGCCAGATGCACTTCTGTTGCGACGTGGGCGGTTGTTGCCGCGGTTGCCGGGTGACCGGCTGGGTTCCCGGCCTCGGAGGCGGAGGCACGGACGACGTGGCCGGCTCCGGGCTCAGGGTCCAGAGCATCTGGGGCCAGCTGTCGCCCGCCGGGCCGGACGTGAACGACTCCGGGGACCCGAGGCCGAGGCTGAACCTCGGGCTTTACCCGACCTCCGTCGAGCCGCTGAAGGGGCCGCCGGACTCGCCCACGGGTGGCGGGGTGTCGCCGTAGCGTCTTGGGGCCTTGACCCCCCGCGCCATCCCTGCGGACGAGCGCACGCGCCGCCCAGTATTGGGCCACGGCCCGCGCGAGACCCGAGCCAATCGCCCGATCCCGGCCTCATCCGTTACAATCATGCGGTCTTGAGCCGCGAGGACACGGGATGAAGACGGCCCCGCTCGCCATGGTGGCGGGGCTCATGTGGGGTTGCGGGAGCGGGACGCCTGGCCCGGACTCGCTGGCGGACATCGTGTACGAGCGGGGGCCGACAGATGCGGAGGACCCCGCCTCTGGGGGCCCGAGGCGGACTCGGGCGCGCCGGACGACGAGGCGACCGAAGGGCCGGACCACGGGACGCGCAGCCGGACCGCCCGCAGGACGCCGGGACCTTCAACGATGACATGGGCACCGGAGTCCCGGGGGAGCCCGCTGACGCGGACGTGCCCGGCGAGGGGGACGCGGCCGAACCGTGCCCTGACGACGGGCTTGCCTGCACCGAGGTCCTCCGCGACGAAGAGGGGGACTGCATCACGGTCCTTCAACCGGGGTTCTGCCTCATCGGAGGGGCCTGCTGGTTTGCGTTTCAGCCGGAACCGGAGCTGCCGTGTTTCTTCTGTGTGCCAGACCTCGACGCGGGCGCGTTCGTCGCCTACCAGGGCCTTGCGTGCGACGACGGGGACCCGTGCACCTCGGGGGACGTGTGTGGGCCCGAGGGCGAGTGCTCGCCCGGGGTGCCCACGGATTGCAATGACCTGAATGCCGACACGGTCCAGTGGCGGGCCACACCGGGGGACGGGACCACCGGGGACCTCTACCAGTACTACGGGGAACGGTGGCCCGGTGCCACGTGCGAGCCCGCGGCCCCGGGGTGCCAGTGGGCGGTCTATTCCATCATGGTCTCCGGGACCTGCGGGCCACTGTACGGTTTCCTAGAGGCGGCCCTGGCGGGGAACCTTTTGGTCGGAGGAGGGCCGCTTGGCACGGCGCCCCTCTACCTGGTCTTCGGGAGCCTGCGAATCCTCGTCATGGTTCAGGCCGCGCGCGTGGAGGTCACCCTGTCGCTGGCGGGCGGGGGGAGCGTAGGTCAGGGGGGCCTGGCTGGCGGGGTGAACAAGCAGTCCCTTCTGGCTGCGGTGGAGGCCGCGCCCGCAGACCAGTTCCCGCCCCCCCTACTTCGCGACATCGTCCTCCAGTACGTGACCCTGTATCTTCAGCCGGACTTGGACCTGGACCACGATGGCTCGCCAAAGTCCGTGTCCCTCGGCGTGCCGTTCACGCTGGTGTCCGGGGAAATCGTCGGGCCTCTTGGACGGCTCGCTGACACCGCGTTCTCGCCTTTTGTCGCGCAATCCACGTTTGCACGCTTGACAGGTTATTGAGAATGGTTATCATCAGACTAGGTGGCGCGGGAGTGCCGCGGAGGAGAAACGATGACGCTTGCGCAGGCAGAGAAGGGGGCGACGGTGCGGGTCGTGCGGCGCGGAACTGGTCGAGGGCTCCACGCCCACCTCGACGGGCTCGGCATCCACGTCGGGGATGAACTGCGGGTGCTTGCGAGCGCCCCGTTTCACGGCCCTGTCCTGGTCGAGGTGGTCCGGACCGGGGTGCGCGTGGCCCTGGGTCACGGCATGGCCGAACGGGTCGAGGTGGCCCCCGTCACCGACGGCGCGGTGCAGGCGGAGGAGGGGACTCCGGCGGAGGAAGAAGGTCGGCCAGCGCGGTGCCGGCAACACCGATGGGGGCCACGCCGATGACCATGCACGGCGCGGGTCTTGGAGAGGCCATGGACTTGAGGTGCCGCTGCGGGCGGCTCATGGCACGGGTGATTCGGCACGCGGTCGAGTTGAAGTGCCCGCGCTGCAAGCGCGTGATCGTGGTGGTGGACGGGCGGCCGTTCTTCCCGGACGGACCGGGGTGCGGGGACGGTCTATGCCCGTGCGGGTTGAGCCGGGGGCCCCGCTAGGCCCTATGGCCTCGTCAACAAGGAAGGCCAGAGGTCGCGAACCCAGCGCCTTGGTGCCGCAAGGTGAAGCGGCAAGGAGGTGTCGGCATGGTTCGCGGTTCGTGGCTTGTGTCTTTTCTTCTCGGGTCCCTTGTGGTGGCCGTCGCATCCGAGGGGGTCGGGCAGGAGCGTATCCGGGACAACCTCTTCCTCCTGGAAGAGGCCTACAACCAAGAGCCGGGGGTCATCCAGCACATCTCGGTGTTTCAGGCTGCGCCGAAGACCAGGGGGTGGTCCTACTCCTTCACGGACGAGTGGCCGGTCCCGACGGACCTGCATCAGTTGTCGTTCACCGTGAATGTCTTGGGCTTACCGCATGGAGGTCCGGTGTCCCTCGGAGACCTGCTCGTGAACTGGCGGGTTCAAGCCGTGGGACTTGGCGGAACCGGGGTCGTGGCCATGGCCCCGCGGCTTTCGCTGGTCCTGCCGACAGGCTCGGTCGAGCGGAACACGGGTCGTGGTGCCATCGGGGTGCAGGTGGGGCTCCCGGTCAGCATCGAGATGGGGCGATTCTTCGTTGCCCACCTGAACGCGGGTGTGACCGTGACGCCGAGCGCACATGGGCCCGGGGGGAGGACCGAGACAGCCCTTGATGCGACGGGGGGCTTGGCCCTGGTGTGGCAACCCGTTTCCTGGCTGAATCCTCTCGTCGAGGTGATGTACGCAAACCAAGAAGAATTGCAGGCTAGCGGCAGTCGCCGACGCGCATCGCTCGTGGTCAATCCGGGGCTACGCGTCGCGATTGACGTCTTGGGGACGGGGCTCCAGGTCGTCCCCGGGGTATCGGCACCGATGAGGGTGTGGCCGAGGGGCGAGGCCGAGGTCGGTGTGGTAGGGTACCTGTCCTTCGAGCACCCAGCCTTCGCCGCGGGTGGTGAGAGGGAGGAGCGATGAGAAAGCAGGACCTGCCCACCATCGCGCTGGTTGGCCAGCCCAACTGCGGCAAGAGCACCCTGTTCAACGCACTGGCCGGATACAAGGCCAACACTGGCAACTTCCCAGGCACCACGGTGACGTACACCGAGAGCGAGGTCGTAATCGGGGGCCGGCGGGCGCGGATCATTGACCTGCCGGGGACGTACTCGCTGTCCCCGACGGATGAGGCCGAGCGCGTGACCAGGGACTTTCTCCTGTCCGGGAGGGCAGACGCGGTCGTGGCGGTCGTGGACGCATCGGTCCTCGCGCGAAGCATCGAGATCGTCCTTCAACTGATCGAGATGGGCAGGCCCCTGGTCGTGGCCCTCAACATGGTGGACGAGGCCCGGCGCAAGGGCATCGAGGTGGACGTTCCCGCGCTGGAGACGCGCCTCGGGGTGCCGGTGGTCCCGACCATTGCCACGAGGGGGCACGGGGTGGTGCGTGTGGCGAGCGAGGCCCTGCGTGCCTGCGATGAGCCGCGACCCGGGCGCCCGCCGGTCTATGACCGCGACGTGGAGGAGGCCTTGCGCGCGGTCATGGCCCGCATGCCCCCGAGCCTGCGGGACCGGCTGCGCGCACCATCCCGATGGGTGGCCCTGCGACTCCTCGAGGGCGACTCGGCGGTCGAGGAGGCCGCGCGCGAGGCGGACGCGGAGTTTCTCGCGTTCGCGGTCGAGCAACGGAAGGCCCTGGCCCGGATGCACGACTGGCCTGAGGAGACGGTCCTCGGCTCCCATCGTCACGCCATTGCGATGGACCTGTTCGAGGCCGTAGCGCGGGTCGTGCCCAGGAAGAAGCATACGGTCGGCGACCAGGTGGATGCCGTGGTCATGCATCCAATCGCAGGGCTCGGCATCGCACTTCTGGCCTTTGCAGCCCTGTTCGGGGTCGCGTTCTTCGTTGGGGACATGCTGGCCGGCCTGCTCGAGGAACCGTTCGAGGCGCTCTCGGACTGGATCGGCCCTCGGGCCTCCGAGGGCCTCGGCTGGGCGCTGGTGCGTGGGCTTGTGGACGGCGTGGCCGGGGGCGCGGGGATCGTCCTGCCGTACCTGTTGCCGCTTCTTTTGGTCTTGTCGCTGTACGAGGACCTGGGCTACCTCCCACGCGCGGCCTTCCTGGTGGACGGGCTCATGCACCGGGTGGGGCTTCACGGCAAGAGCGTGGTGCCTTTGGTCCTGGGGTATGGGTGCAGCGTCCCAGCCCTGATGGGGACGCGCATCCTCGAGACCCCTCGGGACCGGGTCCTGACGGCCCTCCTGGTGCCCCTCGTCCCTTGCTCGGCCCGGACCGTGGTGATCCTCGCCCTGGTCGGGGCGATCCTCGGGCCTTTGTGGGCGCTCGGGGTATACGGACTGAACCTGCTCGTGACAGCCAGTGCGGGGCGGCTTCTGTCCGCCGTCGCCAGGCAGGGGTCAGGGGCCGGGCTCCTGATGGATATCCCGCCGTATCGCGTCCCGCCAGCACGCGCGGTCGCGCGAAAGGTGTGGTTTCGGGCCTATGAGTTTTTGGTCGCGGCGTGGCCGGTGCTGATGGTGGCCTCGGTGGTGCTGGGCGGACTCGAGTACGTCGGGGTGGACCGGGTCGTCAACGCGGCCCTGGCCCCGGTGACCGCGGGGGTCCTCGGCCTCCCAGAGGCCGTGGGCGTCACCCTCTTCTTCGGGGTCTTGCGCAAGGAACTCTCTCTTGTCCTGCTCGCCCAGGCCCTGGGCACGAACGAGGTCGCGTCCGCGATGACGCCGGCGCAGGTCTTGGGCTTCACCCTCTTCGTCACGTTTTACGTCCCGTGCGTCGCGTCCCTCGCGACCCTGGTCCGCGAGGTCGGCTGGCGCTGGACCGGCGTCAGCGCAGCCCTGAACACAGGGCTGGCCCTGGCCATCGCCGGCCTCGTCCGCCTGGTCGTGGCGATTTCGTCTTGACAGACCGGTTCAAGGTCCGGATAATCCGCCCGTGTTGCTTTTTGCCATGGGCCCCGAAAGGGGTGCTGAACTCACAAGGAGGTAGTGGAATGGCTCGACAGAACACGTGGTGGCTCGCGGCATTGGGGCTTTTGGTCTTGGTGTTCGCGGGCGAGGCAAGGGCCCAGAGCCCGTGCGAGCAGTACGGGGCGGAGACCCTCGGCCAGGGGTGCGGCGACTTGACTTTTGCGGGTTGCTGCATGGGCAACGGGGACCTCGCCTGGTGCGAGGAGGGCTACGTTTGTTCGCTACCGTGCTCCCAGAACCAGCCGCCCAACAACACATGCGGTTGGAACGCCGAGGCGGGGTTCTACGACTGCGGCCAAACCGGCCCGGACCCGAGCGGGCAGCACCCGCTCGAGTGTCCCGCTTGCACCCCGGACTGTACCGGGAAGGAGTGCGGCAATGGCGGGTGTCCCCTGAGCCCGGGTGCCTGCGGGACGTGCTCGGGCTGCGGCATCGAGTGCGTGGATGGCTTGTGCGTGTTCACCGCATGCGAGGGCAAGGAGTGCGGGGACGACGGGTGCGGTGGTTCTTGCGGGACCTGTCCGGAAGGCGATGTCTGCGTGGACGGCGAGTGCTGCACCCCGGACTGCGCGGGCAAGGAGTGCGGCCCGGACGGGTGCGGCGGCGAGTGCGGCACGTGCGGCGAGGGGTTCTATTGCGACCCCAACGGGACCTGCCAGGAGTGTTCCTGTGCGGGCAAGGAGTGCGGCCATGACGGGTGCGGCAACCCCTGCGGGACCTGTCCCGAGGGCCAGGCATGCCAGGTGATTTCGGGGACGTGTACGGCGGACGTGCCCTTCGAGTGCCAAGTGCACGAGACGCCCGGCTGCCCGGGCTGCGCATGCGAGGCGTGCGTGTGCGCGCTGGACGACTGGTGCTGCGACCCCGGCTGGCACTGGGACGAGTTCTGCGTGATGGAGTGCCAGTACGACTGCAACGGCCCCGCGTGCGACTCCTTCTGCTTCCCGGCCTGCGAGGGCCTCGTGTGCGGGGACGACGGCTGCGGGGGCGCGTGCGGGACCTGCCCGGAGGGGACCTACTGCGGCGCGGGCGGCAAGGCGTGCATCCCGTGCACGTGCGAGGGCAAGGAGTGCGGGGACGACGGGTGCGGGAACTCGTGTGGGACCTGCGACGCGGGTGAGACCTGCGCGAACGGGGTGTGCGTGCCCGGGGGCTGCGCCCCCCAGGAGGGCCCAGGCTGCGGCGGGTGCGCGTGCGAGGCCTGCGTGTGCGCCGAGGACTCGTTCTGCTGCGAGACCGCGTGGGACGAGTTCTGCGTCGAGGAATGCAGCGTGGACTGCGGTGGAAACTGCCCCTGCGTCCCTCAGTGTGAGAACGCGGAGTGCGGGGACGACGGGTGCGGGGGCCAGTGCCCGCCTGGATGCGGGGCCGGAGAGTTCTGCGACGACGGGACGTGCAAGCCGTGCACCTGCGAGGGCAAGGAGTGCGGGGACGACGGCTGCGGGAACTCGTGCGGGACCTGCGGCGCGAACGAGTTCTGCAACGAGCAGGGCCAGTGCATCGGCTACTACCCGGACTCGTGCTTGGGCCTGGACGAGCCGAGCGCGCCCGAGTGCCCGGAGGGGCTCTCCTTCGCAGGGTGCTGCGATGGGTCGGGCCGCGTCGTGTGGTGCGAGGATGGACAGTTGTTCTGCGTTGACTGCGCGAGGTATGACACCACGTGTGGCTGGCACGTGGAGGAGGGCTTCTACGACTGCAAACAGACCGGCGCGGACCCGAGCGGCCAGTACCCCTACGACTGCTCCTTCGCGCCGTGCGAGCCTTCTTGCGAAGGCAAGGAGTGCGGGGACGACGGGTGTGGCGGCCAGTGCCCGCCCGGTTGCGACGCGACCGAGACTTGCGTGAACGGCCACTGTGAGCCCGTGTGCGAGCCTTCTTGCGAGGGCAAAGAATGCGGCGATGACGGGTGTGGCGGCCAGTGCCTGCCCGGTTGCGAGGCAGGCGAGACCTGTGTGGACGGCCAGTGCTGCGCCCCGAACTGCCAGGGCAAGGAGTGCGGCGATGACGGGTGTGGCGGCTCGTGCGGGACGTGCCCTGCGGGCGAGGTCTGCTCCACGCAAGGGATTTGCGAGTGCAAGCCTGACTGCACTGGCAAGGTCTGTGGCGATGACGGGTGCGGCGGCTCCTGCGGGGAGTGCGGTGCGGGCGAGACCTGCGTGGCCGGCCAGTGCGAGGCCCTGCCGCCTCCTGACCAGGGAGGCCAGGACGCGGCGGGCGGCGATGTCCCGAGGGACACGGGCACCGGAGGCGGGGGCGGCGGTGGTGGTGGCGGCTGCTCCGCGGGCGGCTTCGGGGCGACCCCGTGGCCCTTCTTCTTCCTGCTGTCCGGTCTCGGAGCGACGGTCCTGACCCGTCGTCGTTCTTGATTCCACAAACGCCCGACTTCCCCCGGGGTCCCTCGGG